>Ga0065711_1000922_pt1 | contig 62243 bp, 34 predicted proteins | sample Hoacrofraction12_FD_59098 | JGI IMG/M metagenome (GOLD analysis project Ga0065711, IMG submission 59098) | Hoatzin crop microbial communities from Cojedes, Venezuela - Epithelial fraction 12 v2 (version 2) | ecosystem: Host-associated > Birds > Digestive system > Esophagus > Crop | place... | reverse complement strand
TGTTCAGGGGGTTTTTTGTTTTTGGTTTTTTTTTTTTTTTTTTATGATCCCTACAGGCCTGTTTTTCTAGATTCTCAGTGCACTTAAAAAGGAGGAATAAGAACAGGCAGCAGAATTTTAAGAAAATCTAAAAAGTGAGAGACTGGAAGTAAAATACTTCAGGTAAAGGATGCTCATTACTTCCCTGCTAGAAGGTAGCTGTCTGAATGACATTAGCCTTTCCAGAGGAACTCATTGGGTCTGTGCTATTGTCCCTGAGGTTTTTTTGACCATTGCTACCTGGAATACGGTTCTCCATTTTTGTAGGAAATGCCTATGTTTCTTTTTTCTATAAAAATTTAGTCTTCCACTCGGCTATACTGAGACCCACACTTTATTTAACAAGCTGGGTGCAATGCAATAAGCTCATTCTCACCATCCTTAACAAATGCAGTAATTTTTTGCATCAGATGCAAGTTTTCATCTTTGGGATTTTCTGTTTACTTTCAGATTATTAAAGAAAACTTCAAAATAGCAATCCATATTCTAAAGTATCAAATAGCTTTGGAGCCTTCTGACAAACTTTACTGAGGCTTGGCCTGCTAAACAAAATTATTCAGTAAGGATTCCCTATTAGCCACTACAGTGTCAGATGCTTCACATCTTCAAATGAGGGTTAAAAATATTGTGCTAAATTTCTAATAAAACAATGTCACTCAAGATAAATTCAAATACAAAAGTATAGAATGTCACAATTTATAAATTGTTCCCTCATTTTTTCAACAGTCAGTAACTTTGTATGTGGTTTAATGTAGAAAGAATAGTAATTAAGAAGGGCATTAAATAATTTCCAAACTGGAAAAGACAGGTCAAAAATGTTTTAGTGTAAAACACGTGAAATTTCACTCACCACTGAAAGTTGTGGCTTCTGGACTGAATAATGCTGCGAGACAAATAAATTCAATACCATTAAGGCCTTCTACTTCTCTCTAAAATTCTGTAAAGTTTCTTCTCCCCTTTGTTTCATCTCTCACTTGTCAAAAACCTTTGACAGACTTGAGATGTTTAAGGCATCACATTTAATATGAATTTATTTTTCTCTTGTACACTTCATGGTGACCCTCATACAGCATCCAATGCAACTGTTGTAGTCAACACGGGAACAGGCTATACCATCTACAGCTAGAATTTACTCTTGGAAGCACAGCTGGACTCTTGCTAGAAGCAGAAAAGATGTTGTAGTAGGTCTATCTAAAGATATAAACTTAAGTGACGGTGGTGATTCTAGACAAGGAAAGACAGTCACCCTTTTGGTCATCTGGAAAGACATTTCCTCTTAGTTACAGAGGTATTCAGTCAAGCTATAACGTGCCTTGGAGCAGGGAAATGCATTTGAAACAAGTCGTCCGGACCCAATACAATTCCTTAAAATGCCAGTTTGTAACATTAAAAACAAACAAACAAACCTTAAAGGTGAAGAAACAGTTCAACTCCATGCAGAGTACGGATGACCTGCAATAGATTTTCTCTCTCAGAAATAAAGCCATGTATATATACACACACATATCCCTATGTAAACACCCTGAAGCTAGTAGCAATCCCTCGTCATGCAAGCAAAGCTCAATATGAAAATGAAAGTCAAAAGAAAGGAATATGGAAACATATTATTAAACATTTTTTCCTCCCTCACATTGCTGCTTATAAATATGACAGACTTAGAGAGACAAGTGAGTATGGTTTTATCAATTCAACAAAAGCATATAAAGAATGGGTCATTATGACAAGTTTTTTTCTACTGTACATTGAGAACAAATTTTGCTTTTTTGTAGAAGTGATAGGCAAGAGTAGCTAGAGGAAGAGGCTGTAAGGAAGTCCTCTTGGTACAAGCTATACAAACCTCCAAGCTACCTAAGCTTCTTGAGGTTTCATTTTAGTGAGCTTTCATTTCATTTTGATATAGCTTGCTTGAGAAACAATGGCTTAGAAGTCACCTTTCCTCAAATATTGAGCAATCTGACAGTCATCTTCTCTCTCTGAGGAGGAGTAAGGATCCTGGAGTTCATGGAAAAGGTTGCTTCAGGATCTGCTAACTTGCCCCCAATATAACCAACACTCTGATCTCCAGCACATACTGTGGGCTTTGTAGGCAGTATCAGCAGATTTATTTTTTATTTTTAAAAAGAACAAACCCAACAAAACAGAATCAAAAAAACTTTCACATGCCGTCTTCAAAAGAATCAGAGTAAATGAAAAAATATTCAAATACTCACCCAGTACAGGCACTGAATAATGCAAAACACAAGGTAAACACTCCCCATACAGGGGCTATAAATCAGCACGGTTTTTTTTCCTTCCAAAAGCGACACATTTCAGGTTAGAAAATAGGACATTAAAGTCATTTTTATCTAACCTGATCACTTAAGCTTAGAGTTATAACCAGTCCTATTACAATAGCTGAAGCTTTTGTATGTGGTTTACTCTGTATTCTGTTTTGCTAATAAATCTGTGAGTGGGCAAAAGGAGAACAACTGCCTATCAGTACTGCTCTGACTGCTGCACTCTGGTCAGTTGAAGTCTGTAGGGGAGAGGGAGATAGTTTCCCTGGGAGTACTTCACTGTGTTCACCTGGGAGAAAGTTTAGGTGTGAAAGAATAGTTTCATTACAATGAGTGATTTCCTGAGAAACCTCATCTCTTGAGATGAGAAAAAATCTTGCCTTTTTGGGAGGATGAGAAAGAGAACATAGTGAATTTACAACTGGAAAAAAATTTGTGAAAGCGTTAGGGTTAGGTGCAGTAATGTAAGTACTCAAACAGCTAAGTGTCAAAGAGAATGGAAAGAAGTTGGCTTTCGTGAGGAGGTTATTGCAGACAGTGTTCAATGTGCGAAACTTCTGGGTAAGAAAAATGGGCTGCAAGGAAGGTCACAGCCTCTAGGGGCTCAGCAGGTAGGGGACAGATTTGTTCTCAAATCATTTTTTAAACATATGCCTCAATGTTTCTGAATTTGCTCTAGTTACAGGATTAGGTTGTTGTACTTCATCTTGATTTTTCCAACATAACCTCTTTTTAGGGATTATAAATCTATAGCATCTTTGGGTGAACTTATCTTTAAAAAAGATTAAACTGAGCTAAAGTCAAGCTTCTGGCTGAATTTGGGTTCATTTTTGAATAAGTTTAGGCCTTGATCCTGCAAGACAATTTACGTGGACAAGGGGTTGCTCTTATAGCAATCTTCCAAAAATTCCGTCCTACCTTACCTAACTGTAAGTGAATGGATATAGATGGGTATATGCTTGCTTCATTACTCAGATCTATATCTGCAAAATAACTATTTGTCATCCTGTAGCCATTTTTTTTACTTTTTCACAGGTGAATATTTAGTAACGCTTGGTTTAAAATATGCAAGACTAAGGCTATATATGGTATCTTTTGTTCTGGAGAAAAGAATATCACAAAATCTGAAATATAATCTGCATAGGGATGTTTTTCCTACCCCAGAAATGAAATGCAGTGAATATTTAACAACCTGAACAACAGTTTCAGAGAGTGAGGATCAAACTTTGGACTAATAGGTGCCCTTGCTGATGTTATAACTGCATCTGGCTCCATTCTGGTGTGAGCAGAATACATTGCATTTACTGAAACCTGGGAGTGTTTCAGAATAGCTGGCAATATTGTTTCCCCTTTTAATGAGATATGTTGGAGAATGTTTAGTAAACACAAAGGCATGGAAGTGTTTTTCTATGAATTCAATGGACATAAAATACTCTGTGCTGAACAATCATTTTCAAGAATAAATGTTCTGTTGTTTACAATGATGAACAGGATTATACTGACTCTAGCTCATGTTTTCATATTTGTTTTGATTTTTTCATTTGATTTAATCCTAACAACGTTATGTATTTCTCATTCTTTAAAAATTAACATTTTAATTAAACTGTACTGAAATTATTTCTTTGTAAATATTTACTCAGAAAGCTGCTTCACCAGGGTGAGGGACAGGAAACAGCTCTCTGCCATGTACACTGAACAGTTATGGTTGGAATTACTGCAAACCTAACGACCGTATCTAGCAGTAGAAGTAAGAAATAGTACAAATTGTTATAATATGAGGAAAAACAAAAAGCAAAGGGGAAAAGAAGAAATGCTTTTCCTTCCAGAAATAGCCTATTGCTTAGAAACATATCAATCTCAAATGACAAAAATCAGATTTCTAAATAAAGGTCAATCTGGTATGACAGCATTAACAAAGCCAACAAAACCAGCATGAATAGCATTTACTCAGCTTCATTCCCCTTCCTTTAATCTGAATACTTTCCTTCTCTGCTTCTGTATAGAATTATAAAATGGAGTCTACATAAAGGTATAGTTATCGGTTATACCAGTGTATGGCTGTAATTCAGGAAAGCACTTAAGTAGGTGATTAACTTCAAGCATCCACTTACCCACTTTCCTAATTAGAAATGAACTTAAGCGCATACCAAAAGTTCTTTCCTGGATTGGTTTTGTGCTACGCCTGTTGACTGCAGCAGAGCACAGAGCTATCGGAGCTGGTTTGAGAGCAGCTTGCTCAGGGGCTGGAAGCCGTCTGTAACCGCAGCTGCCTGGCACTCGGGGTGATTTCACTGACTTGCTTCCAGTGCTCAAGCTGCCTTGGTAAAGCCTCTTAAGTTATGCAGCTTGCAGTATACACCTCCTTCTGTTAGTCTGCTCTAGTTTCTGCAGAACAGTTGCCTCTCTTTATTTTTTCCAAGGTCCTGCTATTTCTTTTATACGGAAAGTACTAATAGGCCTCAAAATCAGGGGAATCATCGTAGCTCAAATAAAGGGTTTATGATCGTGAACCCTGAAAGATGATCCAAAAAGACCTTGCTCAGTAGCAATTTCATTCTAGATGCACTTGAATGTCATTGTTTCTTTGCCTTTAAAGGTGTAAGTGTGTCTAGACTTTTGTTTTTGTGTATGTCCAAGGCTGCTGTGGGCTTGCCTATGTTCTACCTCAGTCTGGCAGCGATCTGGGAAGTGTTTCTCTACCAAATCCTCTAAGCAGCTTGATCTGGGAGGCATTCTCAGAGCATACCTAATACTTACGACAGGATTAGGCCCCTGGTGAAATGCAGTTGTTCTGTTTTTTCAAAACCAACGTTAGGGATCCCTTTCTGTAATGGCAGCTGCAGCTACCTGCAGACTGTCACGGAGCATTCCTGTCTTTCACAGAATTGTCCTATTCAATAAGTTAGGATTGAGCTCTCTCTTTCTTATCCAATTTATCACAAATTCCTTTCTGCATGATGTCATAGTGTCAGCAGGATAGATAGAGAGCACCTTCTTCCCCACATTACCCACAGGTTCGTGTTTATTCATATTGCTTGAGAGGGAGAGGTTTGAATCCCTGTGTATGGAGGCAGGAGTGGAGTTTGGATCACCTTGTTGTATTTGTTATTTAAGAGGTGAAGATGCATTGACAAGGATTTGTCAGAGATAACCTGGAAGCTTAAGTTGCAGGGATAGCTTATCAGTGGATATTTTGGGAAACCTGTAGAGTTAGAAGCTGAACCATTGACAAGGGAGGACATGATACTGCACTGAAGTATTAAATACCTCATGAGAAAAACTTGCTGCCATCCATTTCAGTCACCATCGCACTTCTGATTTCTCTTAAAGATCTTATGTTTCAGTGATTTGTACATTTTAACATCAAACCTCCCATGGCACTTTTCTGGACAGACTGGCCACGTTCACATCAGCAAGTAGCTTTTCCCATTGAACCTGTGGAGTTAAGCACTGGTGATCAAGTCTTATGTCCCCATTATTGGTATTTTTTGAGGTTTGCTTTGGACTTCCAGTAGTCTGGCCCCATGGACTTAGTTGTCTGGCCAGGAGCGGACACTATTAGGCGTGCTTCTGGAGCATACCTTCTAGCTTAGCATCTGAAAATAATGGAGCTTTTGGATGCTAAAACAGCTCTGTAATGTGAAGTGGAGCATAGTGTGTGGCAATGAGTGGGAGATGTGCTTGAAAACACCAAGATTTGGTTGAACCAAAATTCTGATGCAGGTGGTCGCAATAAAGTATTCCTTCAGCAAAAATAATGACCCAATTCCAATTTATTAATAGTGAAATACCTTGTCTGACAGTGTTGAAACATGAGCATGATTTTGCTCATGATTTTTGATATATCTGAAAGAACGGTGTAAGTAAACATAGGATGGTAACTCCGTACTCCCTCGGAGCAAGTAATGAATGAAATGGCTACAGAATTAAGTTTTTTTGTTAGATGGGTGCTCATTTTCTAACAAAGTGAAGAGATGGTCTTTTGACATCTTTCAAGACACAAACAGAAAAATATTTTTTTCTAGTAGACATTCCTGCAGAAACAATCTCCTAAAACTTTTGAAAAGCCTTTTTAAAGGCTTGTTTCTGGCACTTAACTGTTCTTTGGTTTGTTCTTTGTTTTTTAGTACTACACCACAATGGAGTACAATGCCAGCTGATTATATTTCACATCAAAAAACTCTGTCACCTCAGATTTTGTGCCTGAAAGTGAACAGTTGAATATGCCGTTCTGGATAATCTTTTCCCAGTTCCAGAGATCTGTCACCATCTTCATGCTTGGCAATACTTTCAAGAAGAAGGGAAAGCAATTTCAGGGCTTGATATTACCATACTCATTGAGGGTGGGTGCTTAAGTCTACATTGGCTTGAGCTGCACAAAGCATGTACTTAAATACTCTGTCGAATGGGGACGTACTCAGCATGATTGGATTGGATGCATAGCCAAACATTAGCTAAATTGAAGTAGCAGGACTTTTGACTTCAACAGGGACAGCAGCGTTGAGGACACTTCCACCGATCTCATAACATATTAAGAAATGTTTCAGAACTGTAATGAAATAAGGCCAGTGCTGATCTGCTTCTGGCTATAAATGCAGACAAAGTTCATGTGAGCTTAATTTGAACCATGTTATTTGTAATCTTGTTTCTTGGTTCCATATTTGTGCGGTTCTACAAGAGAGCTAGTTTCACTTAAGTTAACGGGTTATTTGCTCAAATATCCTGTTGCTGCAAACCCTATGGCTGTTAAAACCCCCATCTGCTGTTTGGAATTATAATTAAAGTGTTTAAAAGACATATAAAAAGTGGAGACATGATTTCAACAACAAAAAAAAGACTCTCAAGTCTGCATAGAAGTTTGGTGTGAGGATGGAGTGTCAGCATTAAATGTCAGCTGGGTTATTGAAGATTTTGATCATATAATTGGGACAGTTTCAGTACATTTTGTTGTAGTAGATATGCTAGGGCATGCTGAAGTCAATATGAATCATCAGTCTACTATCAGAAAGATATAAAGTAAATAAGTACTCATATAAGTAAAGCTATAACTCATAGAAGAGACAGGTAGTCGTATACATAAAAGTAACATACTTGCTGCAGGTTTGTCCCTTCGTTGTAACTCCATTATCTCTCTCTCCAGGTTCTCACTAAAGTTATGATGGACATTAATTTTGCACACACTGCGCGGAGTAATACTGTTGTCGTCTTCTCTTGTGTCAGATTATTGATATGATTTAGAAGATTTTTGCTGTATTCTGCCTAAGAAATAGAAAGTACTTCACTTTCTATATTCCTGCTGTCAAACTGATGCCAACGTAGTACAGGGCTGTTTACTGTTGCTTCCTTGCTTCTAGGGTCAGTTCTGGTAACTAGCAACTACTGTCTTTCCACACAAGCTATAAAGCCTTGATTCTGTCACTCATCTTGCACAGGCCCTGTCTTCATCAGTCAGTAGCCCAGTACATTTCTGTATAAACATACAGGGTTACATTTGAGCTTTGTGGAATATTACCTCAGTGCTACATTTATATCTAAATCTTATTATAGGAAAATTCAGACAATCTTTTGAAATTTAATGGATTAATATTATAGACATACTAAAGTTAAGATGAAAAAATCATTATTTAGACCTTGAAATGTGGAATATGAATTAAGGATTTTGTTTGAGTTTTTGGGGTGTCAATGCTAAGTACAAATGAAACATTAAGTAGATATTAAAACATTGACTCACTCTTTAGAAGTATATTTAATAAGCAGTCACAATTTGTGTGTTGGAGCCACACTCTCACATGGGGAAGTAAAGTAGCAGGTTATGTCTGTCCAATTTTCTAGCTTGACTGTAGTGCAACTTAATATAGTGCTGTGCACAAGCCAGCATACGAGTCTTTAGGGACCAGGTATTAACAGGAGAGTGCCAGTGTGCAATATCACTCTCCATCAGTCTCCTGACTTCTTTTTCTGCTTCTGACAAGACCTACATATTTCTGCGCCAGTTGTAGTACAGACAGAAGGGGCTGGACTGGAGGCCTGAACGCAGCTGACCTTATTGGCTCTGTGGTTCCCAAAACCTCTTACACACTCTCCTAGCACGTACTGGGAAACTTCCAATCCATATGCAAAACAGTGCTGAAAAGACCAAGACAGGGAGATGGTTGTTTATTAAGTAAATTTATCTTATTCCTAGGTATTCTTGCAACTTGTTAGGAGCTAAATCATAGGATTTTATTCAATGTATGTCGTTCTCATTGTTTAATCCATTAAAAAATGAATGTTTGCAGAAATGAAGTCTAATCTGGAAGTCAAAGCATTTTATGTTGTCTCATAAACTATTTTTATGGCAAGTAAAATATTTTTTAAAGATATGCAGTATTTCACAACCATTGTTGTGAAACAATAAATTACTCATTTTTTAAAAGAAGTGTAGCATATTTCACTGTGAGAATTCACCAAAAATCAAGCTTTGTGGATAGAATTTCATAGGTAGTATTCCTTGATAGCTACTTTTAAAAAATACAAAAAGATAAACAAATACAATATTTAGATCTCCATAGTTACTCATTATATTCTAATAATATTTTACAATTTTAAAGATGAAAACTGACATAAGATATAAGTTGTTAAATACTTTAATTCTATCTGCATTTTTTGGTCAGGAATAATTTTAATATTAAAGGACAACTGTAGACTCCTAATGACTTGAATACATTTTGACTGTTTTCATGAAGTGCTCTGTGGGATGTCAGAATATTTAATTCAGGATGTTAAAAACATCCCAAAATGTCACAATAATTATATCACAGCAGGCAATTAAAACACTGGAAAATGCCAACTGACTAAGTGTGTTCTCTGTTATTTAGGAAACTAATAAGAGAGTGACACATAAAGCAGAAAATACAAATTACAACCACAGAATCCAATATACATTATAATTAATTTTAATTTAAAATGTATATTAAAATAAAGCAACCTGTCTTAACAAAAGCAAAGAAATACTTATTTAAAGCTGCCATTTGAGCCTTAGGCTCTATAGTTCCCTAGGCAGAAGAAACTGTTTTTGTGTTTCCCCTTCATTATTTAGTTAATTAGTTATATGTTTATATTATGACACTGTAATATGGGCTTGCTCATGAAGCCTGTGCTAACTACAGTGGTTCCATTCACTGCACTGTAACAGTCTCTGCCAAATTCTCCACATGTCCTTAAATTAGTCTAAGGGCAGCTAGGGAAGGTCTGTGTGCTTGCGGGGTGGAAAATACAAGTCCCTCCACAGTGGGTCAGAGGCACTGTAAATTCTGCTTTGACTTGGAGAAGTTACAGTGCAAGAAAGGATGCCGATTCCTAGACAGAAAACAGTAGAGGCTTGGAGTCCTTCTAGCAGAATCCTTGCGTTTGAGTGGCAATGGGTTAATCGAAGCAGCAATGCAATAAGATGGAGAGATGGTTTTGATTTAATTTGGACAGGGGTTTAATCCATAATTACTAAGCCAACATCCTATTCTAGCAGACTCAGTGGAAATCAACTCATCCTATTCAATTTAAGGGAAAGAAGTGCAGTAAGAAGCATGACTGTTTAAAAAAAAAAAAAAAAAGAAAAGGAGGGATTTAATAGAGATGACAATAGGCAATTATTCTTATTAGTTAATGAGGCTGGAATAACTATTATTACTGCAACTGAATAGCTTAAGTAACAGAAAAATACATGAAGTGTCAGGCAGAAAAAGAAACTGCAAGCGGTGGCTGAGGAATCACTGTCAGTGATCCTATGCAAAGCTGCAGTAGGCAACAGTATGTTTGCTCCATTTTAAGGTTTTTTGTGGCAACCATTTCCCAGGGATACAACAGCAGTTTAACTGGCATAAATCATCGTTGCTGCTGAAGGGCACAGCCTTAGATGTTTATTCTTGCCGTTTTCCTTGAGCAGACATGAACATTCATGCAGCTGCAAGGTGAACTGGCACTGATCTGGTTAGAAACTAACCCCCCAAATGCAATTTTCTTAGAGATGAGGTCTCTGTCTGGTGCACCACATGTCTTCCCAAGTGTTAGATCTAGCACAACAGAGGGGACAGGAATTGGGAAGGGGGGAAGGAGACCGGCTCAACACCCTCAGCAGTAGCGTGGATCTACACTGAATTAAACTAATTGGGGAATCATGACATAGAGTGTCATGTTGCTTTCCCGATTGCAACAGTTCGGACAGAATGAATTATTGCTACATTGACCCGAACACTGCAAACGTCTGTATTTAGCACTCTTTTAAAATTAGTAACCTTCTACAGTTCCTTGACGAGAAATAATCCTCAGATTTCTGTAACAGAGCTGCAGGCACTGAATGCCTCAAAGCTATCTCCAAAAAGACCAACAGTTACTCTGTTTTTTTTTGTTTGTCGCCCCCATTGCTTGCACTTAATATCTTAAGCAGTATTTTGTGTTTCCTCGGTTGTTTTTCACATGTCTGGAGTTTCAGCTCTGGTTGGGGATGATCCAAAGGAATTTCCTTTTTTTGTTTGGCATAATGTGGTGGTCATTGATCACTCAGCCTTTACAGCAATTGCATTGTGTGTTATTCCGAGGTATGCTATTTTGCTTCTGGCCCTATATTCATGCCATTCCTTGGGCAGGTTGTTGAGAGCTGGTACCTGGCTCATTACACAGCCTTGGAGCACAACTTGTGGGTGGCAGGACTTTAAAAGCAAGATTTTGGGGCCAACTGATTACCTGTTCTACTACTTCTGGAAAAAGCACCCCTACTTTTCTGTCTGGCTTTGAGTCAGACTGAAGGGAAGAGATTGAAATCTTGTCTTTTCTCATTTGGCTGCTGTTAGATAAGTGTACATATCACACCTACCTGAAGGATGAATCCTATCTCGTTGAAGTCCGACCCAGTGCCCTGAAAGAGACCCCGGTACCCTGGGGGTCTAAAGGCTAAGTAGCTGAGGCATAAAAAATTATGTTCTTCCATGTCTTCACATAGAGACTAAATGAACTGTTTTCAGTGTGTCAGCTCAGATAAAACTGAGGCTCCTAATTCTGTCACTTTTATCTGTATAGATCCTTTTTTTTTTTGTTATAAATACCTTCAGGAATGTTCTTTCTGAGTCATCAAAAAAGGTCTAGGAGTAGTTTGTCTTCTGCTGATAATTATCTTAAGTAAGAGCATGGTATATCTATATATGTTTATCTGAGATATATAGAAAAGGCTTAGAGATATTTATACGTCTATATCTCAAAGAATTTTTGCCTCGCAGGAAAGCCAATGTAGAGTGAGATAGCCAGTAAGACTACTAGCTAGTTCCATCCCAGTACACCTTTTTGTTCCACAAAGGTCGATATATTTCTCTCTATACTAGTTGTCATGGAATAACATTTTTACACTCCAGATTAAGAAAGGGATGATAATTAAAAGGCACCAAACAACTCCAAACCCTAGATGCTGGGAATTCCTTGTATTTAGCACGGACCTTACTCTGGTTTACTCAGCTCCAGTGTCTTTTTTGGTTTATTGCATTAAGCAGAGCACTAAGTAAACAAAGAAAGACAGTCTCCACAAGATCTCTTAAAACAGCAGACGATGGACTTGCATGAGAACTCTGCAATGTCTTGAACTTCACTACCTGTTCGTGTTCTTTTAGGTTTCATGTAAAAGCCGCTGAAGACTGTAGCTTTGAAAGGTACATCAGTAGCTTCTTTCACCCTTCAGGACTGACTTATACCTCTGTTCTGGTGCTGGGAACAACTATGGGTGAGGCCTATCTAAGGGAACAATGAAAACAGTAATCCTACCTGTTAATCTGATTTTCCTGTGTTTCGCTCTGTTCACCAAGAAACGCTTCACTTTGTTTCTTACACTGAAGCAGAACTGATTCTCCCGCCCCTAAGTCTGTTCTCCTGAAGTCTCTTTTTTTTTTTTTGACCCTGAGGATAGTCTTTCAGTCTACCTTGCAATGATGCCAGCTACTACTTTTAAATGTTATTTTTTTCTCTTTTGGTATGAAAGGATGAATCTTACAGAACACCTGTAAAGAAGAGAGTTAAAGAAACCAATTTTACAGGTAGAAATTAACAATTTGTGATTTCCTTGAGAAAGAAAATCTGGACAGACAAAGACTATATCCATTATTATGAAGCTCTTTTCAGTCACAAAGGCATTAGAAAAAGTATTTATAGCTGACCTTTGAAGATTCATAATTCCTTTCAGTGGAGAGCTGTAGAATTTTGTACTAAATGTTTTATTACACTCTTATAGTTAAAAATGACACATACTTTTTATAAAAGAAGTTGTAAAACAATTTTTAGAAGACCATTGAAGCTGTATCAACATACATGAACAATTTCTATTGTTTAAAAGGGTGAAAGAACTCTGAGGATACTTTTAGTCCATATGTGGTAGAAGGTAAAATGTTATAAATAAATAAATATCTATCATATGTTTCTGAGCTTGAACTTTGTACTTTTGGTACACAACAGAAATTTCTTCCGGTTGTCCTGAGGGAAGAAAAATGTTTTCTTTTCTTACAAAGGCACAATTTCAAAGTTTGGTGTTTTGTGTTTTTTTTTTTTAAAAAAAAGAATATGGAAGCAGAAAACTATAAAATGATTATTGTTTCTGAATAGCAGTAAAAAATTATAACCTCTTTGATATAAGAAGCACTTAAGAAAGACTTTGGGTTTTCAAAAGTGAACTTTCTTTGCTTTATATTTGTTTCATATTTTTCCCTGATTGAACCTGCCTTTCTAAAAACACATTTGAAGTAGAACATCATGCTGCAAACTGGTATTCTGGAAATGCGTATGAATGACAGTACTCACAGTAACTAAACCCCTTTTAGTATCAACTGGGTTACTCAATATAGGTAAAATTATAACCATTAAGCTATAATGATATTTTATTAATATCCCGCATACTTTTACATCTCAGCTGAGGTGGCTATAAAGTTAAAAAAATAAAAAAAGCAAAAGCCCACAAACATTAAATTAGACTTACTACATGCTTTAGGGAGTTTCATTACCTAAATAATCGGTACTTTACTATCTTTTTAGATGTATTAATTTTCTGTTATATAAAGAAATAATATTTTTTAAAATATTAACACATTCCCAAAAGTTTTTATAATAAAATATTCACTTCCTGTTAATTATTCTTAATATAAATTCCCAAAATTATTTGCAGTTATTTTTACTTTATTTTCTGCCAGAATATCTATTAAAATCTATAGCAGTGTTTGACAATACAAACAATGGCTCCAGTTCTTGAATTCAAAGAAATACATCTTATTAGCAGTCTTAAAACTGAAAGTTGCAGTGAAGTTATCTCCCCCTTTTCCTTCTCTCTGTGTGGCCAGCACACTCCAGAATATGGCATCTGTATTTTAAAATTATAGATTAAATTTAAAAATTTATATCTAGTTCTGGTATCTTCTGAGAAATTATTTCTTTTCATATTTGTGATCATCAAATTGTGAAACCAAGTGTGTTTAATCTAAGTGAAGGTCTATCAGTCCGTACAACCTTAACCATGGAGCTGAACAACACCTTGGTATTTCTACTTTCTCTTTTGTCAGCGTGCTGGCTGAAAATTCATTATTATAGTATTGTCCAATTAAAAATCTTTCATTGAAGTTAGTCATTTTTGTTCCACAGATTTATTGAAAAAAAGAGAACTTACTAGGTTTTTGGGGTGATTGAGTTTTTTGTTGTTGTTTCTTTTTTGCTAAGGGATTGTAAAATGAATATAGCAAATGAGAGAACAGCATTTTGGGAATATTTGTTATTTCCAATATGGACAGCTTTCTGAAAGGGAAATTTGCAGGCAAGAACAAACAAATAAAAACTAATTTCTGCAAAACTATAAAGAACAACAGTACAGGTACTGTTATGTCATGCTGGTGGTGAGCACACAGCTCCCCTAGGAATCGCAATGTGAGAGGGCAGAGCTTAGGACAGTTGGTTGAAACGTGCCCTGTAGGTTCCCATGGTCATAACTGAAATGCACAAAATCCAGTTAGCTCTTTTAAGGCTGAAAAAATCAATACATTCCTTAAAACAGATTTACATAGGTGTATACAAAACATGGGACTGGGGAGAAATCTGCATGTTCTTTGACAGACTTGACACTCCTACCAGTTTTATGTCTGTCTCAGTCCCAATATAATTTTCAATGAGGAATAAACTGTTCATCTCAAAAAGGCAATTAATCCCCATAAGCAATGTGTTTTGTGCTTATTAGAAGCAAAGATGAAAAGACATGATAGTTGCCTTTAGGAACCGCAGATGCGGATCAGTGCAGTTGGTGGCTTGTTTTACACTTGGGCCAAGGTCAGAGGACGCAGATCCTCGGAATCAAGGCAGTGTAATTAGGTGTCTCGTAGCTCTCTTCAAACTCTCCTAAGCATTTGAAGTTTAGATTCTTGATCTCTTTCATGTAGCTTTTAACTGAGAGTTTATTAATAATTAATCTGGAGTGTGCAAATAATGACTACTTCATTTTGAGGGCTAAATTGAAAAATTTGAGGGGAAAAAAAGTCATGTGAATCGTAAAACTAGTGGAGACTAACTTTCAATTATCTGTGTCTTAAATCTGTCTCATCTTGCAGAACATCCTGATGTGCTTATGCCTCTATTCTCTCCTTCTCACTTTCGTGTCTCCTGAATCACCTCCATGTTTGGCTGGGCATGTAGCAGCTCATGGAGACTGGCTTAGTCCCTCTATGTGCTGCCTGGCTAACAGGAAACTGTGGCAGTTACGGTGTCTTGCTTCAAACAGGGACAGGAATTTGGGTCTGTCTTCTTCAAACAGCTGTCAATGCTCAGACACACTTAGAGAAATTTGTATCTTCATATAAGCTATTTGAAAGTGGTCAATGGGATCAAAAGCTATTGGAAGATATGGGGTACAGATGACAATTGACGGTGTTGTTACGTAAACCTCATTTGCTTAGGAAATTGAAGTAAAATTGATGTAGGAGGGCTCAGGATAGAAATTAGGACATATGAAAAGTTTCTTTGGGGAAAAAAGCAAAATGATATTAGCTTGAAAAGCATTCTTTTATGTTGTTCAGGTCAGGTAAAATAGCTGAATTGAAATGTATGATTTCTGTGTTATTCCACATCTTATAAATTGCTTCTTTTTCAAAACAAATACATAATTCTTAAACAAAAATGACAATAATTCTTTTAGAAAATGTCTGAGGTACTGAATTTTCCCCCCTGTTTCTGATGTTTCATTTTCACCAGATCTACTATTTATTCAATTGCCTTGATTAACATTTTGTGGAATTTACATTTAATCCAGTAAGTGGTATAATAATTTTTTTTAACATTGTATTATCCATGCACAGATCATTTAATTGGACACTTTTTGGTGATTTATGAGACATAATATATTTGTGATAATAATGCCCTTTGACCTCAACCTGATAAGAGTAATTGTCTGCTTATTTAGGGAGTAGGTCTCTGAAAACTTCCAATCTCTTGTTTGCTATGATTTGTCTTGATCTGGCCTCTTAACCCAACCTGCTTCTTCTGTTCTTCCACTGCTCTTCTGTCTGTTGACAGAGACAGAGAGATATGAAAGGCAAGAAGATTGAATTAGCCATGACCATGGAAAGTAGGTCAGAAAGCAGTGATGGATTTCTAGTGGTTTTTTGGTCTGAAAGCTATTCATCTGTAAAATCTTTTGCGTATTAGTTTTTGGGCTAATTTATTTTTTAGTCAAAAATCAACCCCCTAATTTAATTACAGATTCTTTCGCATTCTGACTGTCATTTATTTCCTGTAACTCTGAAAAATCATCATTGCATCTGTACAGAAACAACAGGGGAAAATACATATAGCTGGGATTTCCCCTGCTGTGCACTGATGACATTTTTCCTGAGAGACTGTTGTGAGGTTTTTACCTATTAAACCAAATCCCTTTCTGTCTTTTCTCTTTATGTGATTTTAAATATAGAAAAGTCATAATTTTTCTGTCTATGAACTCCTGTTACAACTGATGATAATACAAATTTGAAAAGCACTTGTTTAATGTGGAACGGTGAGGATATTAATCTAGCCTTGAGAGGTTTTAACAACCCTTTTCTTCCTTAATGTCCTCTCCTTGTGAACTGAAAGACTTCAGCCGGTTTCAGTAACCCTATTCTTATGCATGATCTTTCAGTAGGGAATTAGCAGGGTTGCTTAGGAAAACAGCACAAATAAATAACTCTCACAGTTGGAAGACTAATGGCATAGGGTGAACAATCATTAGAGAAGAATCTAGTGTCAAGTTAATAGCTGGAAGAAGCAAAGACAGTTTAATCTATAACTTCTGGCTATTTACAAAGACTGCTGTCCCAAGCTTTCCAGCAAATCTACTTACAATGGGGTATCCAAAGCCTTAATTAAACACTGAAATAAATTCCATGATTTTGAGTGTTGGAAGAACAAGCTCTGATTTTACTGTGCTGAATAACCACTTTAGGCTTGATTTGTTTCCACTGTCACAAACGATATTTCCTTGGCACTGCAAACTGTAAAACTGGTAAATTGCTGTCATTAAGTAATTGTGCTCTCTGCGTGACGGTTTCTAACCTGCTCCAGTCCTGTGCCCCTTCCCAGGTCTCGGTGAGTTACTGACACGTATTGTGCCAGGTTCAGTGATGGGAGCGTTGTCTGCTAGAATTTGGAGAAAAACCACCACTTGCTTCACTCAGGATAAATAATCATTGATCTGCCCTGGGGTCAAGAGGAGAATGCATACAACGCAATTTCTGCCTGTTTCAAGCTACATTTTGAGACCGTGAACGCTTGTGAGGCATTTTAAAATGAAAGAGCAGCAAAAAAGTGGAATGGCTCCTGCGTTGCTCCTGGCAGGTTTGTGCTCCATTCCTGTCTGTGTCCTCGTTACCCAGGGAACTGAGGCAGAAGGCATCTCTGCCGGGCTCCCCCTTGGGTTGTCAGGTTGTTAGCAGAATTTAGGGTGATGTCTTTTATAGTGATTGAAAAGTTGCATAATTTATTTATTTTTTTCAATCTGTAAAAGAGGTTAAATGCAGCTGCTTTCGTATAGTTTATGGTTGAAGAGTACATTTTGGAGTGCAGTTAGAGGGGACTGGCTGGGGGATGGATGTAGTTTGGGTTGGGTCAGTCACTGCGAGTGCTCAAAAAGCATGTCGAAACTTTCCTGACTGATGTGAAAAATATTTAAATTCTACATCCAGAATGCAAGTAGCAGTGAAGGAGTAACTGTGGTCTTTAACCCACATGTTGTTGTGATATATATAGAAAAATTCCTTTCCATTTGCAGTCTTACAGGAAGCTTTGAGAGCCAGTGATACAGAGTTGATGTAGTGGTGAGGGTTTTGGTGTGAGGGCTCTGTGTGGCTGAGTGCCCTTTGCTTATGAGACTTACTCTGGTGCCATTATTAATATTTGCAGAAGGCGACACCTACAACTTTCAGATTTTATAGGAGGCAAAGTCTTTGTCTCAAATTTATGAGCCACTTCAAAGGAATTCACCTGTACTGCACATAATGTAATAGTGTAACGAAGAAATACTGTTCAAGCTTTTTCAGCTGTGTCAATTTGTTCAGGTAGCAATTTTGTCTTTTCAGTCTGAGAAGCTATAGTACTTTATCAATGTAATGAACAACAGAATACATAACTGGAATTGACACAGTGGATCAAACCCACAGCCAGACTTTTCCAATATCCAGTGACCACTAGTATAGACTGAAGAAGACAGTACCAAAAACTCCAATATGCAGCTACAGTAAAAAACTTTCCCATACATTAAATGCTATCCTAACTTCTAATACTCAGTGACTGGTTTAAACCACGAGGTTAGGTTTTTTCCTAGGTCTTTCAGTTAAAAGTTTTAGAGTATCTTTAATTATTATATATTGGAAACTATCACCAAATATTTAATCCTTTCTTGGATTTTGTTAAGTTGTACCTGCTGCTGTAATAAGCTCCACGCAAGTGTCTGACTTTATTCTGTCAGTTTTGGTTTTGTCATTGTTCTGATCAAGAAACCCCCTTTTATTTTGTGAATTTCATTTCCTTTTTGAGGAGGGAAGAAAGAAAAAAGCGCTTATGCTGTAAATGTGAAGTGCTCTGTGAAAGAGAGAAACCATGATTCATTACTTCAGAAGAAGACACAATCTGTGGCAGTTCGAAATCTACTTGCCTGCTCTGACCCAAGAAATACCTAGCAAAATCTGAAGTACAGTTGGGCTGTTTATGTTCTGCCTTACTAGATCATCCTGTGCTCTCTGTTGTGAAATGCAAAACTTCAAAATGGATTTAAAAGGATTATCTCTAAAAATGTGTGTTTTGATTATATGACTGATGACTCTCTAATGAGGAGGTTTATTGCAAATGCTTTAAAAGTTTTGGGCGAGACTGGAATCCCAGCAGTCCAATGTAATAATTTACAAGTTTGCAGTTATGCTGTTTAAGAAGACCGTATGTTCAGAACAGCATAATATAACAGTGAATGTTTCCAGACCTGACCTAAAATATTTTAAAATCCTTTTTCTGATACCTAATGAAGGGATGGGATAAAGAAGGACTTTAGATATATATGTATGGTATGCATATAAAGCTGTTGAAAATCTCACACAGATACATAATAGTAAATAAAGGAGGTGAATGAAAAACAGGCTCAAACTCTGAAAAGGTAATAAAATACATTTTTCCAAATTATAGCATAAAAATTTGTGCTAGTGTGTGTGTATGAGAAAGGGTGGGAAGGAGAGGAATAAAGATTCTATTGGCACTTTTAAGAATGAGTTGTGTAACTTCTTTGTGAGGAATGTACTCTTCCCAGAATCACGGCATAAAACCTTTTATCATTATGTGTCCTGGACCTATTTGATGGTCTTTTCATGTCACTCTCTTTAATTGCATAAACCGAAAAAGGCAGATGCAAAATAGGATGATGTAGCTGTTCCAGAAGTTACACAAGTTAATAGTTACACATTAGTTATACAAGCTCTGGATTAACATTTTTATGCAGTTCATTCCTGGAGCCTGATGTGAGTTTCAAGAAGAGTCAATCTCAAATCATCCTATAATGTATCTCTTCAGAGGAGCAACTGGAAACTTGGCAGCTTACTTTAAGAGCTAAGAAAACTCAAACCAGCTTTGGCTGATACTTTTCACAGGAGTTTGAATGGACAAGGAATTCCCAATATACCTCGTCCTACAGGATCTGGTCTTCAGAAAGCGACTTTGACGCTTCCTGAAAATTGAAAGCACTTGAATATTTGAAGTCAGGCACTTGAAGATAAACTTGTTTTGTTGGTGTGTTCCCCCCTCCCCCCGAGTTTTCTTTTAGTTTTCTAAGCTTTTTGCATTTCTCCTGTTTTCTCTGCCCATTGCCTTTTAGGCGGGACAGAAAATGTGTGGGTTTTGCAAGGTGTCGTAGCTGCTGTTTTGCGCTAGTGAATTCCACATCACTGAAGAAAATGATTAATCAGTATTTTGAAATATCAAGCAACATTTTGACTTTGAATTGCCATATGTTTCAGGAGTTTCTCATCAGTTTATAAAGAATATGGATTATAAGCTCTCAGACGGTCATACTGGTTTTCCAAATCCTCTTACCTGATCTGAACACTGTTTTGGAGAAAGCCCTGTTCTCCAGAAGAGTATGAGGATGCTTGAACTGCGTATAAAAGTTTTCCTGATTCAAGGTCTACATAGTAACAAAAATATAATTATCTGAGAGGTCATCAAGTATTAAAGGTATTGTAAAGACTTAGTAGAGACAACTGGAAGCAAAAAAAAATGAGGTATTTGTTATGAGATGTAGTAGTGACAACTTTTCTTCTACCCTCTTTTTCTGTGAACAAAATAACAGCCAGGATTTTCCACCTTGCCTAAGCTTTCTAGGAAAAAAGGACAGAACTGATGCTGAGGAAGGTCTGGGAGGTGTTGCAGGCCAGAACTGAAAATCTGTGATTAGGCAATGTCTGGATGAGGTGAGAGCTTCAGTGAAAACACTTCACCCAGGGAACAGCAGATCTGAATCAGAATGAATATAAGTGGACCGGACCACTGAACTAGGGATTCAACATTTTCATGAGTTTGTAACATTCCTGGAGCAGGACTAAGGATATGAAAGGGCTGATTCTCTTCCTGCAGGGAACAGTGAGATGGAATGCCCTTAAACATTGTGTTAGTGCTTTGTTGTTGGCATTTGGCATATTTAATTCTCCACAGATGCTCTCCTCTGTTGCTAACACTCTGTGGGACTCATTGGAGGCTTGTTCTGGTGAACTTATTAATAAAGTTCAGTTTCCAGTTATGCTGGAAAAAGTTATCACTTTCTGTGCAGAGTGCTAGTTGCTTACACATACAGGTTATGAGCAAGAGTCTTGTCCCAAACACTGGGAGGTATGCTTCCCTTAACCCACTTCCAGAACATCCCATTCAGCTCATGGAAGTGTGTAATAACAAGGCCATAATTCTAACTACATTTGAGAAGATGTAGTCTGTAAGGACTGACGTGGAGGCTATGAGTTTAAGCAATGACTTACGTGTTTTCATCATGTGCTGATTAACATGAACTAACATTTTCTGTGAATAGTTGGCTATACTTTATTTTTCTCAAGAATCTTTCACAGGTGTACAGGATGAATACCATATAAAATTTAGACAAGTGCAATCTGATGTCTGAATATACCTTAAGTAACTACAAGTAGAAATTAAACATCTACATAAAGCAGTGAGCCCCTTTTGAGCATAAAAATGAGTGCCATTAGCAGCTGGAATTTGCATAGAACCTTTTAAATCTAAAACCTCTTTAGCTGCACTCAGAAACTGGCAACATATGGTGACAGAGCACAGAATCAGGCTATGTTTAGTACTGTATGACAGGTGTAAAATCAAATGTGTAGATGAAAGGATATGGACTTTTTGTTGATACCACATCGTGAAAAGCGTGTTTTTCCAGAAGTGAAACGCATGTGAATTTGTTTTTTGGCTAGTGAATACTTTCTTCCTTATAAGCAGACAAATTCTGTGATGATACAGAGCTCAGTTTTTGCGTACAGGGTCTAACCATGTCTAACTTTTACTGAAGATAGTTCAAAACTTCAACATTATGAAATACATTAGATGGCTCTTGTATAATGGAAGAAAGAAAGCAAATTGAAAAAATGTAACTTTAAAAAATCTGTGATGTCATGGCTTAAATGTATAATTGTGTAGGCAAATACTGTGGAAAATCCCTTACATAAAAAAGAGGGAGTAGGCATGGGATCATTTCTGTGCTTTGCCTGAGGTTAAAGACTTCCTCGTGGCACACTTGAGTGTGCTGGTCCCTGCTAGACACTGGGCTCGGTGGGTTTAGTCTGACCAGTGTGCAATTCCTTATTTTAGTGATGGATCAAGGCACTCTGAAGAATTCAGACCACAGCTTTACCTAGTAACCGAGAGAAAAAGGCATTCAGGTATACGACATTGGCACTAGGGTAGGTAGTTCTAAGCACTCTGCAGCTGTGGAGCAGATCTATAAATAAGTGGTCTACATTTTGGTTTCTAAGGCCACAAGGTGCACCTGAGTCATGCATTCAAGAATGTGCTTGCAACTGTGACAGCCTGAAATCATTACTTCAACTACATGAAAGCTGCAAGTCTCATTTCATGACATCAGCTTGAGAACTAAGGCCTTAAAAAGCCCTTTTGTACTGAAAGTTTGTGACTTGTGGCAAAAGTAGCTGTGAAATTGTCAGCAATCAAGCTCCTGTGCAAGCAGTGTATTGTGATTTACAGTTTATATTAGCAGTAGGGTGCAGTCTTGAATCTGGCGTTTGTTTTTTGTGTGTTTTTCGGATAGTCTTGAATAGGATTCTTCAACTGAATGGGAAAACTCAGCTGGTCTGAAAAGTAGTGTCTCTTAATTTCAGTGGGAGCTAGGAGCCATTTTCAGTGTATAGGCTTGGGCACTCTATTGAGTGTGGAAGCTGAAAGAAAAAAAAGCCTCCAAAACAAAAAACGTGCAATATAGAATATGAAGATGTTTCTTATAAAAATTCCTTGTGTTTGGTGATGGGTGGAAAAGAGAGGCTGAATATATCCGCTGAATATATGCCACTAAAAAACCCACCACAGCTGGTTACCCTGAGCTACAGGTGCTCCAGGGCTCACGGGCTTTTCCAGAGTCTACTACTCACTGCCCTAGGGTCTACCTCGAATCCCAACTCTCATAGGGACCAGATATGCTCAACCTTGCCAAAGGCTGACTGAAGTGGCTCAAACCTGATCTGATTCACCTCTTAGGTTTCTTTATTAAGGCTGTATGGCAAATGAAAAGCATGGAGAGTGTTTTGCTTCTTAATCATCACCAGCACCCTACCGTCAATTGTCCAGCAACTTGAATCACTTGAGCATTCATCTGGTCAAAGGGAATATTTTTACGTCTGGGATGTAAGCTGGCTGAGATAGGGACCTTCCGTTACGCGTGTGTACAGTGCTTAGCACAGTCCTCAATCTGGAGCCACCAGAGCTCTACTCCTGAAGTGTTTCAAAGCATCTGAAACTGGCAGCAGAATTTAACACTTCCAGTTTGTATCCAGTTGGCATTATCAATCTGTTTCGGTATGTGCCTAAGTGCTGTTTAAAGATCTGTAATAATCAACAAATTTCTATCATTAGAGAGCTGAGACTAGGGCATTCAATTTCAAAATAGCAGCATGGGCTCACAATTTGAACAGGAATCACTTAGAAATAAGAATATTCTTTCTGATTCCTTTACTAGAATATGCCCATCTATTGTGATTTGCATTAAAAGTAAGTTATTTGTAAATAACTTGTTCTTATTTAGAACCTTATATAAATATATATATAATACCTTATTATATATAATACCTTATATATAATATCTTATTTAGGTATTATAACGTAAAGAATCTTTACGTTATAATACCTGTTAGTGTCATGTATTCACTGTGTGCAACTACAAGTTTAGAGCGACATACTGTCACCGGAAATAAATACTAGAAATAAAGAAAACGTCCAGTTTTGCACAAAAAAGGACCCAGTCTTGCTCTGCAAGCCACACAACACCTCACTGTTGTGAACTGGCCACTTCTGTATTTGCACATCACAGTGAAAATCAGAGTCCTAATGACAACTGATTATTATTGTATGTCCTATAATTAAATTATAGACAGCTTCCATTTTCTACTTGTCTCTCACTGCATGTGGGAATAGAGTTGTATTTAATAATTCAAGCACCAATTTTTGCAAAATGCGTGCCCTGATCCCAGTATTTTTCCATTATCAAAAAGAGTTCAGGTCACAAAATGATCTGCAGTTAAAAGAACAAAAGTCATAGTAGCAAAAAGTCAAAGATGATGCACATGAGCGAATAAGGATGGCTATAATAAGATATCTGGAATTACAGTAGTTTATGACATACATATGGGAGGAAAAAGGAGAGGGAAATGGACCAAACACACTATAGCAATGAATTACAGCACTGAATGACAATCTTGATTACTTAAGCATCTTACAAACCTGATGGTATTCAGGACATAGGAATGGACTCTGTGGTGATTTTAAAAGGCAATGTTTTTAAGGAAAGATACCTTTACTAGATCAACCATAATACGATAAACAGAGGAGAGCCTTCAAGTGCCTGTCTTCATTTTCCACACAGACTTTCCACATCATCCTCTGTGTCAAAGCATTATTTCCCAAAAGAGTTGTATCTTTTCCAGCAGTTTGTCAGCATATTCCAGAAAACAAATGATCTACCTCTTTGAACAGCTATATATTTGTGAGGAAACCAAGTGCTACTACTGACTTTTAATGTACAATTGGATTTAATTTCGATCAGCTTATATCACAAGCATATAAAAAAATATCCTACAAGTGTTCAGGAGCGTTTTGTTATGACCTTCAAAGGCGATATGAGAAGCTTTCCTTACCAAGAGCCTTGCATAATATATTTGTGTTCCCCCACATTTAAGTTTAATCAAACTCTGTGGTGGGTTTCCCTGGTGCAGCGCTGGCCGCAGGGCAGGGGCCTGCAGGGCAGCCTCCGTGAGGAGAGGCTGGGCTGCCCCCGTGCCCCATGCAGCTGGCTCCTGCGGACCCACTGCCGGGCGCAGCTGAGCCCCTCAGCCAAGTGTGGGGAGCCTCTCGGTAGACGGATTTAGGAAATTAAGGAAAACACTGGACAGGCTGCGGGGTGTTGTGGGCAGACGCATGTGAGGGACAGCCCTGCGAACACCAAGGCCATGGAAAGAGGGGAAGAGCCCCTGCAGGTGCTGGAGCAGATATTCCCTGTAGCCCGTGGAGGACCCCACACCAGAGTGGGTGGATATTCCCTGGAGGAACTGTGGCCTGGGGAGGACCCACGCTGGAGAAGGGGAAAGTGTGAGGAGGAAGGAGCGGCAGGAAGGAATCATTACAGACTGACCACAGCCCCCTGTTCCCTTCCCTGCTCCGCACCATGCGGGGCTGGGGAAAGGTAGGAAGAGTGAAGGAGGGAAGTTGAGCCTGTGAAAAAGGGAGGGAAGGTGTTGTTTCAATTTTTGTCTTAGTTTCTTACTACCCATATCTGTTTGAATTGGTACTAAATAAAATTACTTTTTCCCAAGTTGAGTCTGTTTTGCCCATGATGATATCTGGTAAGCATCCCCCTGTCTTTATCCCAGCCCACGAGTATTTCCAGCTTATTTTCTTCCCGTCCTGCTGAAGAAAGGGAGTGACAGAGTGGCTGGGTGGGAGTTTGGTCCTTGACCAAGGGTAAACTGCTACAAACACATTTATTTTCCTGAAGACAAGTGCACTGTAATTAACTTTTCCATGAACTAGAATCCAAATGTACATATAATTCCTAATTTTCTATATTTCTGTTTTTTTGCCTTTTAGTAAGAGAAATCCATCATAAAGTACTTTGTTACTGTAATTTTTTCTTCTAGAGTGGAAGCTCAGAAAGAACTGAGCAAACATGCCTTCACATTCAGTGATCCAGTTCTTAAAAATGTTTTCATCCTAGTCCTATTTTTCCTGTTTCCCACACTGCAGAGTTCAGCTCCTGTGTGTAAATGGAATATTTGATCTACTTTTAAATTTATGATTTATCGTTCTTTTATTAACATTCTGCTATTCAAATAACCAAACTGGGGACAGAACAAAAGAGGCAAAAATGCGTTCTGAGCATTGCAAACACCTGCAAGAGGGCACAGCTATTTCCTGAAGAGCATTAAACCCTTATCAGTGTGCCCTCTGTACACCCTTATGGTCACTGGAAGTAGATACCTTCCTTGCTTCTTAACCACTGAAAGCCCTTTAAAAGGCTTTCCCTTTACCCCTTTTTCATTATTATTACTGCTAATGATGTGATTACTTAAAACAAACACATGGTTCCTCAGCACCATCTTTGAATAGGAGCGTAGCCCGACCTGCTGCCCTGTGAAGGCAACGTCCACTGCCTGCCGTGGGCTGTGGGCAGGCGCATTGTGCATCGCCTTCTGAAACCCCGCTTGGCCGCTCTCCCAGATCACCCTCCATTCAGATCCGAGTTCCGAATGGTTTTCAGTTAATGTAACAAGGCTAATTAACTGTATAAGAGTAGGAATTTTCTTGGCATTACTGACAATGCATCTATCTAATACTACCTTCAAAATTCAGTGCTTCTCATTCTAAGAGAAAAGTACACAAAGCAAGTTGGTTACTGAGGGTGAAAATAAGGAACACGAATTTCTTTCTTTGCCTCTGAACCTGAACAAATTACAGTGTTACTAGAAACAAGTAGTCTAATGAGAATGAGACACCTTTCTGACTGTTTTTTTGACAACTTTACCAGACAGCCTCTGCTGAAATTAGTACTATACAGCATTGCTGTTTTGATTTCATAGCTGAAGATTTTCCCTACTCAGACCTAGCACTCAGGAGCAAGAACTGTTAAAAATAGCCATCATCATGTACAAAAAAAGACTGTCCCCCTAGGCTCTTTTTCATGATAATGTCATATTTCTGTGATGAAGTTTCAATACCAACAATGTTAATGAAAAAAACCTGGTTTAGAGTACCACCTCAAATGTTGAGAGATTATTTAAGCCTCTGTTATTCAAGCTCCTTACCCTGAGGTTGTCATGAAATGTGCCAATTGGTATCTCTTTTTGTTGTGGGGGGAACATCACTTGCTGCAAGAAAGTGGAGTGTGATCGGGATTATATGAGCTATTGAACAGCATCAGATGGTAACAAGTTCTGATAAGCACAACCTTTTGACACTTGAATCATGTACCTGAAACTGAAAGTATAGGCATTGATTTGCTAATCCTCAGAGACATCTGATTACAGGTTTTATGGAAATGTATTTTAAGAATGGTGTTTGAAGCATAACCTTAGCTGTATAAGAAAGACATTTTAGTAACATACTGTACTGGATGCTTCATATATGATTCTCTGGCTGTGTACAATATATGGTATTGTAATAAGTATGCTATCCAATTTCTGATTCCTTACTATCGTATTAAAGCATGTTTCTGCATTAGAAAAGAATTATTTTTATTATAAGAGCTAGTTGCTTATTAGCGACTAGAACTTCAGTGGGGTTTTTTTGTCTGTTAAAGAATGTTTGTTATTTTTTTTCATATGAAATCTCAAAGTCAGTAGTAAAAGAAGGAATGAAAATGTGAAAGAAAATAGTAACACTTGTTTGTTTCATCTTCTTGAATAGTAAACATCAAGATCTGGAAGGAACCTACTTTACTAAAAACTATTAATATTCAATAATATGTATTTTTTATAAAATATTAGCCTTAGTTATTGCACTGTGTTATACTAGTATCTTATGTTAAAAGCATTCTGCTTCATACATGAGCATTTTCCATCTGCAGACCAAGAATGATGCCCAAATTATAAATAGTCCCTACAGTCCAGAGTGTTTAAGCACGAGGAGGGAAATTGTCCCAGGAGTCTGGACACATACAAACTACAGTTCTCGCTGTAGCGTTTTTTGGTTTTTTTTTTCAATTGAGCTGAATCTTGAGTTTTGTGGTCAGCAACTAAGACGTAAACTGTGGTAATGGAGTTTTCAATTATTTCTTTGTTATTCTGGAGTCTCATCTTTATGGTTTTCTACTTTTCAAAAGCATTAGAAGTCACTAGGTAGTCACGTCTGCCTCTTAGATGAAACAGATTTCCTTGACTATAATATGAGCCAAGGATACTCAGGATCTGATCTGAAGCTTATTCAATTAAATAAAGATTCCCACTGATTTCACTGAGATGTGAGTCAGACTTTCAAGTGGTGCACTGTGATCCTGTGTGTTTTTAGCAGCATTTATCTGAAAGAAAAGGTCCTGACTGTTTTTTGATGCAGACAATATGTAGCTACTTTTGTCTCAGCAAAACAGATGCAAAACATTACTGTTCCAATTCTACTCTTTGTGCTGAAGTAAATATTCTACAAGATTCAAGGCAATGAAACATCAGACAAAGGTAGGACCAGAAAACAGTTTAAGGACTGGCCAATGGATACATATCAACTGAAGGGCTGAGCTCCTACTGATAATTAACAGAAACCCAATCAGTAGATCACCTCTAAAATGTAGGAAGTAGCTCATTAGGAGCCACCTACTGAAACTACTTGCCTGATTAAAGATGTATATGTAATATGTTGTATGTCGAATGAGGCCATTACTAATGCTCCATTCATGTACAGTATATGAGAACTTCAATTTCTTTTCAAACCACTTTTGAAGAGAAACTCACAGAAATGAACTAAACCATACATTGCTGACCTTTGTCATTCTTTTTCAGCTTCATTTTAGAAAATCAATTAGACAAAATTCAACAAATGTATTTTGCAATCTGTTACTATAAGTTAAAAAACATTGGCACAGGAGCCAAAAATTAGAAAAGTGGTGTCAACAGCTTTGCCATTACTGCCTTCAGAAGTACAGCAAGCCATCAACAGTACAGGGGAATGACAGCTTAGGGACAAGAATGGGAAATATGAACAGAAAACCCGATAAATGTTTATGTTGCTGTCTTTCTAACAGCGTTTCATCCTTCATATTGCTCTCAACTTGTCTATGCGCTTGTTTCCCATCTTTCACCCATTTGTACGTGACAAGAGCTGTACCTTTTGTCACTTAAAAATGAAACTTTTCTGACTGTAACTTTTAATTCTTCTAGCTTCCCCAAATTCCTGTAGTTGAAAATTCTATAGTCTTGCAAATTGTTTTAGGACATTAGACATATTTAATACCAGTGCCATAGGTACTGTTCTTTATTTTTTATACAGAAATATCCTCAAAAGCACTTTAAACTCTCAAATGCCGTGAATTAGCTTAGGAAAGTATTATATTTGCAAAACAGCAATTTTACATGTGCTGGTGCCTCCTTACAGAAATCATAGACTTTTTGTAGTTCTCTCAGTAGTCTGCATTGAGGCAGTTTCCCAACCATTACACACTTCACAGAATCCCAGAGTCACAGAACTGCAGAAACTTGAAGGGACCTCTAGAGATCTAGTGCAATCCCTTTGCTTAGAGCTGGTTGCCCAGCACTGTGTCCAGTTGGGTTTTGACTATATCCAAGCAGGGAAACTGCAGCCTCTCCAGGCAACCTGTTCCAGTGTTCAACCACCCTTGCAGGTTTTTTTTTTATATTAATTTTTTATGGTCTTTAGCTAAGACCTGCTTCAGTTAAGTGTCTGCATAGCTTCCAGAAACATAAGGGGTCTTCCATAACAAGGGCAAAAGAACAAATCCACTGAAATGTTTCTTTCTAGGGCAGGACAGATGCACAACAATAAGGGCCAATGAGGTTTAGCAGTAAAAAATGGTCTTCTTTAAAAATAAATAAATTTCTGAATTTAAAAATAAATTTAAATTCTCAAGTAGTTAAGGAGCATATCCATTACTTCATATTAAACAAAAGCAAGATCAAGCCATTAACTCATAAAACATGTTATTTTGGTGTTTAGTGCCAACTGGGTGATGGAAAGAGGAAGTACTGTACGAAATATTACTAGGTGTGTTATTATGACAGCAATTCCATTATACTTACACAAAACTACTAGAAAACACATAACTCTTACAGGCCTTGTTTTTGTTTGTTAGTATTACACCTCAAGTGGGTAACCACTTTTTTTGTAACTACCATGCAACAAAACTCTAGAAAGGAAACGTTCTTGCAAGTCAGAGTTCATAACTCCAAATTCCCATCCTGAGGATAAGAAGCGTGCTTTTCTTCTGTTCAGCTTCCAGGTTTACTCTGGAGACCCTAAATGGTTCTGACTTGCGAAGAAACTTGTCCTTTCATCACATCCTGATTTAAATTATACGCAGTCGTAATTATTTCAGTTGATTTCCAGTGAGACTTTGATTGTTTTAAGTTTCATTTTGTTTTGTTGATTGAGGAGAAAATTTGGGATTTTTTCACTCCTAGTTTGAAAGGTTTGTGTTACATTTTAGACCCCCTCACACCCTTTCCTACTGACAAACACATGAATGCTCTCAAAGGAGTTACTAAGGAAACTGGAAACTATGGTAACCTGGACTAGAAGCACTCTTATTTGTCCAAGTAGAGGGAAAAGAAAATTCAGGCAATGCACAATGCAGTCACACTGAAGGTCCTGATCTTTCCTTTTCCCTTCAGCTGCAGCAGTTTCACATATTCTCCTTCCAGCAAAGCTATCAGACTGGAATTTTGACTTAGGTAAAAGGAGAGAACCATCACTGCAATAATAAAGATGAATGTAAATAAGGTTAAATATATTTCAGCCCTATTACTACACCATACTGGTAAATGTATTTAGTTTTTCCTCTCACCATTAGGTTGAAACCTGCTCTAACTTAAATTATTCTTCAAATATTAGCATAACAGCTTGCTCAGCAATGTGCCATATTGTCCGTCTTTGCTCTGAAGAGTAAGGTGTTGTGTTAGCAATTCTTTTCGCAGAACCTCTTGTCAAAGTCATCACCCTGCACATGCTCATACTCACTTTTAGTTCTGCTGTCGTAAATAGTTTCACTGAACAAAAGCTATCGAGAGCTAGTAAATGTTGTATCATTGCTAAGTACTGGTACTGCGTCAGAAGTGAAGGGAACTCAGAAGATCATGAAACTGGTCAGGAGATATTTTAGTTGTGCCTTGTAGAAACAATTCTTTTACCACTGAACTCCGCAACAAAACATTCTCTGATTGCAGGGCACCCAACAAAATTTAGTAATGGATAATGAAAAAATAATGGACATCATAATAAAGGAAGAGTTTAATCTTGGCCGGGTTCATTCCTTTAAAGCTTTGTGGAAAATAAGAGTTGTTTATGCTCCAGGATAAGCCCATTAATTGGAAACAGGGAAATACAAGTTGCCTATGGCTGAATACATTTGTATATCTTTGCTAACGATCTGATTCAGCAAGCCAGAGTAGAATAGCACCAATGCAAATAAGTTTACTGAAATTAGTGAGATTATTCCCACGAGGTCATTTGAATCATGGTTACAGGACTGGAGCATATGTAAGTTGTGTCAGAAAAAATCGACTACGATGTTCAACATAATGCTTGGTGTATTGGTGCAAGAGGTTGCTAGCATCAGCTGTTTTTCTAAGTGAAGCATCCAGAGAAGAATGTGGCTTTCTTATTTAAGCAAGAATAGCAAGCAGATTTGTAAAAGTTAAGTTCGTGCTCTTCGGGCATGGCTTCTGGAAAATTAAAAAACTGGGAAAAGAATGTCTGTATATACCATACATTACTGAATTAGGACAGAACATGAAACAGACTAGTTATACTATTGATATATTTTTATTACTGAGTAGATGTGGTCATCAACAGCAAACTGATTAACATCACACACAAAGTGGTTGTTGCTGAAATATACATTCTGAGCAGAACTGTGGCATTTTGTGCATGTAAGCTGGAGAGACAAGGGATGGTATGAAATCCCTCCCATTTAGCGTATCCACTTCAGAGGGAGCCAGGATTTTTTTGCTATGAGAGAGGGAGGAAGCTGACCTGTGCTCAATAGTACACAGAGCTTTTTAGTCACACATGCAAAAACACAGCAGCTAGGAAAAAAAATGTCTGATACTAACAGATTATAGGAGTTAATTAAATGGGGAGGTCACATTATAAAATGGCAGAAAGTCTTCTTTGCTATCTGCATGAATTATGACCTGAGGCTGGCAGTACATTTTTTGTTAGATTAACAAATATTTACAAAGTAAACTGTGGTTCAGAGTAGATGAAATGTCTGAATTAGGTATTAAAAACATACCTGAAATTTACTCCATCATTTGCTAATTAATATTTTAGTGGGAGGGATGACTTTATCATATGGAGAACTACTTTCTAGTTGTCCATAATGACAACTTAGATGAATGTTAATCTTGATTTGAAAAATATTTTGACTGAAGGAAAAAAAAAAAAGCAAGCTTTTTTATGATCTCACTGAAGACCAGAATTTTTATTTTATTATTTTTTTTAATAAAAGTCAATATTGTCCACAGTTTTCTTCTTACTTGTTTACTAAAAACTGAATGCCCTGATAAAAGGCATGCTGAAGGCCCCACATGTACTTGTTTTCACCTGCCTGATTTCAGCTATTAATTTGATCTCAATGAAACAGCATTTCTTTGGCAAATACAACACATAATTAAACTCTATGATCTGGTTCTAATGCTTCTCTGCTCTTGTATACTCACATTTTCTTTCAATTAGTTATTTAGATTTCTAAATAAATGGCATGTCTTCTCTCACCCCAGGCAATCAGGTAAACAAAATCTAAGCTTACTTGTGCTATGCTTTCCTCCCTCTGCAAACTCTTTTAATCATTCCGATTCCAAACTCTAGTGTTATAAGAACCTGAGTAATATGAAAAATTGGGTTTGCTGTAGTATTTTCTCGACTTTTCATGAGCTTTTGATTACAGATCCCTGTAAGCATGTTAAAGGTTGCAGCTGATTGAAAAAAAAGGCTGACTTTGTACTGAAAATAAAAGGCTTTGTACTGAACAGGATCCAAAAATATAAACTTCTGTACTTCATATTTCAAATGTGATTATACAAGCTCTACTTATGCTATTTGATGTCAAAGAAGGGTGGGATCATGCTGTTGTTTAGTATAACATAGTTTGAAAGTCAATTACCTACAAGACACAAACTTGTAACAATCCAGACTTCATTAGTTCTACTGTTCATGGAACTACTTGTTTAAACACACGGTCAAATGACCTTTACAGAGATTGTGAATTATTATTGCTGTGGATGCAGAACTTCCTGGGTCTGAGAGAGCTTGCTGGCTTAACTTTAGAAACAACAAAACAGATTTACATTAAACCCAGCACAACTCTTGCCCAGAAACAGTTTAACTTCTTTCATGTGATACAAAGGCTGAGGCTGTAAACTCAGCAGCCCTGATTTTGCTCCTGGACATTCATCTCAGTGCCTCAGGACTGCACTTCTCAGCACCCAGGAGAGCTTCTTAAATGGGCATAGCAGAATGTGAACGTCAGAATGTGAGCAGGCTTAAGCCCAGCACTCTAGTTACCCATGGATATGATCAAAAGAGACTCGATGCTCAAAGCCAGCAAGTATCTGGAAATGCTAGTGTTGAGCCTTGGAGATAAATAATCTTTACTGAGCCCAAAGTAAGTTCCAAGTAACTACAAAAACATTTTGCTTTTCAACCAGGTTCGTAGTATTCACAAAATTCAGATTTTTCCACTAGCCTAAAGACTAGAACCTTTCTCCAGCATAACCCAGCACTGACTATGGCCAAAACACCAAAAAAACCCAAAGTCCATTGCTATGTTTGTTGCTAGATGCAGACATTAAAGTCACAACTAGTGATGTATATTTGACAGAAGTATCCGCTATTTATTTCTATTCTGTATGTCTAACGAAGCAGAAGGAGACGTTATATCACATATGATGTTAAGGACGCAATAAATGTTTACCATCTGTTGACAAAGAAAGATGTGAAGGAGCATTTGCTAAAATTAATTATTTCAGTTAAAGCTGAGTGTCTTATATCGAAGATCCCCACAGTAACTAGCTGGAGAGCTCACTGGAACAATCTAGGGCTATTTTGAAGGACTGGGGGCCTCTTGGTGTAGTTCCAACGCCAGACATGAGGGACTCCAGGCCAGCACTCACCCCCTGCAGCACACAAGGGCTCCCGTGCCCAGCTGTACAAGGGTTCACAGTGCCAGCAATGTGTAAGTCGGGGTCTGCGGGTACGGACTGTCCCTGGGAGTGGTGCAGATGCCTCTGTTGGGGTGCTGTGCTCCAGCTTCTCACGTGCTTCAGGAGCTCTTGCCAGCAAGGGAGCAGCAGCAGGTATATTCCTCCACAAAGTCGGTGTCCCAGGAGATGGAAAAAAGCCAGATGCATGGATTTTTCGTGGGAATGATTGGGAGGGAGAGTGATCTAAATGAGGGCCTGGGACCACTTCAGCCCCTGGTAAATCACCACCTACCAATTTTAAAAAGAACTAGAGAACAGTAATTCTGTTCTGGCATTCACGAAGTATTTTATTTATCAAAACTCATCCTTCAGGGATTCACTCAGTCCCTGAATTATATTACAAAGACTTGCCTTCCTTTCCTATATAACACAACTGAGAGATGCATGCAGAGGGAGAGACATTTAAGACTTCTGATATTGGTTAACAACAGAGAAGGTCAATCTGCTTTCCTTCTTGCAGTCCACTTTCTTCACGTGTCTGACTGAAGTATTCAGCTCACATGATCATATCTCCGTCACTAGATTTGGAAAGTGTGAACTTCTGCTGCTGCTTGCAACAGATCATCCAGGACAACGAATATGCCACTATTTAGTCTCCTGACATTTGGAATGTTTTTCACTAACCGAAATCTTTGGATTACAGGGGGAGATCAGTATGGAATGTAACAGCCTTTGACATACAGAAAGTCACACTAGGTGATTAAATGGTATTCTTTGGCAAGCAGATCTGCTGAAAAATTTGACTTGCATATTCCCTACTTAAAGAAACAGCCAAAAACTTGAACACAGACAGAAAATAAGAAAGAAACACAGACTCAGCTGTGATGGAGTCCTGGCTCAGAGACAGAATGAGTGCTCCATAGAAATTTCATGGACCACTGGACCACTAACAGGAGATATGCAATAGAAAAATTAATTTAACAGGTAAACTTTATTCTGCATAGTAGGCAGATTGAGAAGGATTTAGGTGCCTAAACATAGGTGAAAATTTCAGATGCTGGAGTTTTCCACACTTCACTGGCTTGTAGACTCATTACCTTCTGTAGTTGTAGCCAGAAACAATAGGAAATCTAAAACGAAAAATATGTGTGGAAATATGAATACCAATAGGTAGCAAAAGTCCATTTAACAGTCATAAACTGTTTGGGCTCTTCAATCTTCCTGTTATTCCCCAGGAAAGATAACAGATTTTCTGTATGCTAGAAATAAAACAGGTGTACACTTCCTCGACATCAGTTTTTATTTCCCTCCCCCTTCCCCATTTATTTGTTGAGAGTTTCCTATTGAAAATCAAATGGCTAAATTTAGAAGATGAAATCTGCGTATTGAAAAACTGCAATGGACCACCTAAATTATGGCAATGAATTAAAGAATGAGCCTGGTTTAAAATATTGAGATAAATCAATCAGGCATCAAAGGGAATGGAATTAAAACAGACTGATATAGCCAAAGCAAGGAATCAAACAACGGTTTTACTTTTTGGCATGAACTTGTATCTGCTTACAGAGTCAAATTTGTTATGAAAATGTGGTGATGTCATAATAACAGGCTGGATTAAAGCAAAAGACAGCATTGCCTTTCTTTTCAAGGATATAGTATGTCCCTACAATCAATCGCTCTTCACTGCTCCTGAAAGTTTAAAGTACTGCGCTTTGCTTTTGTTGTCATATGGCAACAAAAACAATCCTCCAGCAGTAAGTTATGCTCCCTCTTTTTTCAGATGGCCAAAAGGTGAAGAAAGAATAAAAGCTCTACTCTCCTGTAAGTGATGAACAAACTCTTACCTGAGTATGAGCTCTCAAAGATTTCTCAAAAATACAAACTAGAAATTAAAGTGTAATGGTATATTCTATTTTTGTACAAGATCTGTTAATAGGGTATCTGATTCTCCTTATACCTGTTTTACATCAGTTTTACAGTCAGTGAAATGACACACAATTCTTTTTTTCTTGCTTTTCTTAGTCTAAGAATGAACACAGTTCTTGTGAGTTGCTATTGTGTACAAGATTTGTAACTTGTTATATTTAAGATTAATAACAAATAACCATTGGATAGATCTAATTTGTGATAAAGCTTTCTCAACTGCACGAGAATGTATTTAAAAATATGGAGCCACTGCATCCACCCCCCAGATGTGAGGAAGGGGCATAGTCCAATTAAAAACATATTTACCCCTTTTGTGAGTACAGGTATTTTTCCCTTAAAATTTCCTTGAGTACTCAACAGAAGTAAGTTCTCCCTCCATTAAGAAACCTTTATTCTCCTTTAAGAATAACTAGAGATGAGGTCAAAACCTGACAAAGGCAATGCTTTTGGGAAGGGTATGGGACAATATGTGAGATGCTGTGAGATTTCCAGTCCGTTGGCATTGTGAGTTTTCGTTTTCCCTTAGGAAACAACATACAGTATTTACAAGCCCTTGTCAAATTTCAGTCTTGAAGTGAACAGTTTAATAATGATTGCTTACAATTTTCAATCTAATATTCTAAAAAATAAGTATTGAAAACTACAATTAGGCACCTGGTAAAATAAAAACCCTTTCTTACTGGTCAGTGTCTCCAAGAAAACCATATCACTTGTGGTTAGCTCATTTTACATCCTTTATTTTGGTGTCTAACTTTAGGTATTCATGTCTGAAAACTGTGGTATGGTAACAGCTTTCAGTAACAGACACTTTTGAGAGTGTCTACTGAGTTCTGCACACAATCCCTTTCCCTCTGCTTTCCACTTGAATTACTGTTTGAATTCAAATAGACACACTTCGGTGTGTCTCTAGCAAAGTACTGAGAACTCCATGTAAAGGCTAACAAATACAGCTACAAAAAGGAATCTGTTAAAGACCATTCAATAAAAATAGAAAACATCTGACTGTGAAGTGTGGAGAGGAAAAAGTACATTACTTTCAAAAGCAAGTGTCAGAGAATTTATGGAGCAAGAACCTCTAATCACGGTTAGAAGTTTTAAAAGTAAATGCAGTAATTTTGTAATACATGAATTCACCACGAAGCAACAATATTTTGAACCTCATTATAATGATTAAATTTGACTGAACTGGAAGTTTAATAAATTTGGCTCCTTTAGAAAGAGTTATTAGAAAGTAGTCATTCTGATTAGATGTAGAGAATTATCAGAAAATCTTCAAAGTCATGATTCCATATCAGGAAAGAGACTAATTTGCTTAAAAGCTCACCCTAATTCAGCGATGCAATGAAGATAACAGAAATAGAAAAACAGTCTATGAAACTGAAGAAATGTAAAAGAGAGAGAAATGAGCTTCAACCTAGAGGATAAAAAATTGGCAATAAAATAGAAATTGCAAAAAAGTCATGGCTGCTAGAAAAAGTGTAATAGAAACTTTTTTTCATTTACGTTGGGAACAAAGGAGATTCTAATAATGGGATAGGCCATTATGAAACCGGTCATGACTGAAGTGAAGAAAATTACTCAGGAAATGCTCAACAACTGTTCCCATTCCCCATTTGGAAAGGTTGATGTACGGAAGTTACATAAGAACAAGGAAGAACTTTCTAGCCTGCTCACCGAAGTAGAGCTGATACCACTGCTGACGTCAGTAACTGGAGTCCAGAGTTTGAAAAGAGCTGGCTAAGATATCCAGTCTGCTAGTGTTAAATTTAATAAGCATTTGAATACTGTTGAAGTTCCATATAGTTGAAAACCAACTCCATTTGTATCAGTAATTCCAAAGGGCAAAAAAGATAGCTATGTAAATGCATTATAGTTATCCTGAAATCAAAACCAAGTGAAATAATGTGAAAAGTGTTATCTGATAAATACATTGAAGAATAAATATACAATATCTCATAGTTAATGTGGCTTTAAGGAAATAACTCATTTCAAACAAGCCTGATTTTTTTATTGCATTGAATATCAAGTTTGGTGCATAGAGTTTCCTGCAGACATAGAGTATACGGAGCTTTTTTGTAATAAGTATGGTGAATAACATTCTGGTGAAAAATTAGATTTATAGCACACCAGAAAAACACTTGATAAATGGGTTAAGGATTAGATATATTACAGATTTCAAGTGCGTGCCAATGGTGAATTATCATCAAATGGTGTATTTCCTAGTGAGGTACTACTCAGATTGGTATTAGGCTCAATATTTTTTCAACATTTCAACAATGATATGAGGAAGCAAATATGAAATCAGTGATGATAAAATGTGGAGTTGGAGATGTAAATAACGCTGAAGATTTGGCAGTCATTTAGAGAAATTGGATTGCTTGATTACCTGGACCTATTCAAGGAATACTCCTATTCAGGAGTGCTGTGTGTAAAACTGTTCATCAAAGAATAGACTTCAGGTGAGACTTAGGAGACTTCAGCCTAGAAAATGATGTATATTGGTAATAGTTTCAGTCTTACCTGTGTTTTTTGCTATGTGAGTTTTTTCCCTAATAGAGTCTACATTTCTGTAAAAATTTAGCCCAAGAATTCTGGTCCTTTTCATACATTTTCAGAACTTTTGGCCATGCTTTTCTGCCACTTATCATGCATGAAAATATTTCTTGTGAGGATCTTGGTATTGTCTGTATGATAAAGTTAGCACACAAACACACGCACACGTCTCTTGAACTTTCAGCATGTTGATTATAGTACATAATGGGAATAGCAGTGCAAGAGCCACCTAAAAGATAAATTGAGCATACATAGATGTACAGAGTATTTTTGGAAGCGTAGCTACCAGCACATATGCAATGTACTTCTTACATTAAAAAAAAATTAGCCTTCTCTCAAAAAATCCCTCTGAAGTACTGGAAAATATACCTAATTTTTGTGTTTTACTATTTAGCTTGAACAATGCGTTGTCTTTTTTTGTATTTTTTTTGCTTTTTCTCTAACAGTGGTCAGCACATGCAATTGTTCTACTGGTTCTTTGTTTGCTCTTTGATTTCCAGAATGACGAGTCACTTCTGATACTTGTTCTTTCCGTCAGGACAAAGTGAAAGTTCGGGCTCCATTGCCTCTATTCTATACTCTGAGGAGATAAATCCACCTGGAAAGTCATCTTAAACTCTCCCTCAGTTGCTTTAACCCCATTTTCCTTCAGTAGATATACTCATTCATCTAAAAATATACTAATAGATACTTTTCCCTGAAATACTGCTGCAAATTCCATCTTTTCCAGTTTATTTACTCTCAGATTAAGTTCCTATTTTTTGTTAACCTGGACAGTATTTTTTATGGCCCTGAGTGCTATCAATATAAGTTTTAAAACATGAGCCTTTTTTGAAAGTAATGTAACTTTTTTTGGCGCCATACCGCCAATGCACTAACAAAAAACTAACATCTTTTGCAGCAATTCTCTTAGTATTATCATCTGCTGCTGCAGTTCTGTACCTCATGCGTATTAAGTGGTCTTTGAGCTAAGGGTCTTTCTTCTCATTGCCTTTACTGCTTTACATCTTTCAAATATTGGGTCATAATTTGGTTTGTATTGTTTGAGCAAGAGGCTTTAGTGCAGCTCTTGAAGACTTATTTGAAGTATGTCTGCTTATCTGCTTCCAGGTTCATTTCTTGTAGCATTTTGTGTTCGCCATAATATCAGAATATCATCTGGCTTGCATAAACCTTACTTTCATTTGGGCAACTGTTCTTGGCAAGTTCTAATTACTACTTTAGGATAAATCTCATTCCACAGATTTTGTATTCCAGATCCCAATTGTGATTTTTTCCTTTAGCAGAAGCTCAATCTCCCGAAATTGTGGTATTAGATTTTCAGTTTTATACCAGTCAAAAAATAGTTTCCTCATTCGTTGAACTGTTCATAACATATGTTCATGAACATATCAATTGTATTTTATTTTTCATGTGACAATGCAGAACTTCTCACATTTCAAAATCACAACTTCATAACTATACTCCTCTGCCTGAATTAACTGTAAATCTGTTGAAAACAAGTACATTAGAATAATTGCTTATGAAATTACAGCTTCTCCTTATTCTTCCTTTTTAGCTGGATGTCTAATATTATGAGAATTTTTAGGAAAAACACAATGCTAGTTTAAAACATACTCAGAAAGTGTTGAGGTTATTGGCTTAGAAATCTGTGGAAGAAAATGAGCTACACCAAGCTAACTGGGGCTTTTGTATTTATAAGAATCATGCAAGTGCAAGTGCAGGCAAATAAAAAAAAAAACAAAGGACAGTTAAAATGTTGAAAAGTGAATGACTCAGTTTTTCAAAATTTTGAATGTTAGGAGCAAATTAGTATTGTATCCATCCTCATAAAGACAAACCCTTTATCAATTTACAGTAAACAAAGTTTGTGTGTATTTATAGCAAACACAGAATCTCAGTTTTAATTGCAAGGCAATCTGTGTGCTTGAAAGCTTTTTTTTTTTTCTGACTGTATCAGTAGATATAATAGCAGATATATCCTTGCTTCATTTTAATTGACTGCATCCTCCATATTGGCTTTCTATAACATTTCCAGGTTTGAAATTACTTTGGCAGGTGCTGGAGGTGAGACATTTTGCAGGTATTGAGAGACAAATGGACACTACAGGGTAGGATAGGGTAGGGTAGTGTTGGGCTCCTGATGGTTTCCCTTCTTGCTGCAAGGAATGCTCACCTGCTGGAGGGATGGTCAGTAAGGGTATGGACCTCTGAGGGATTCTCCACAGGGGCCTAAGACCTTGATAATTTTCAGCGAGGGAGAGCAACCATGAAAAAAAATGAGAGACACAGTGGGGTGGCTCTTAACTTCTGTGATTTTTAAGATGATTGAAAAATAAGACATTACTCTGCTATGGCCTATATAGAGCCACTATCATTAATTGTTCAGAGTCTCTGGAGGTTCAGTGCAGACAAACTTGCACGTTCCACTTTGAAATACTGCTAGGTTTGGCTCCGAGTTCACAGCAATCGAAATATTGCCTATGGCTCATATGGGAATGTAAACTATATGTCAGACTATTTAATTAGTGGTCTTATCGCTTCAGTAAACCCTTACGTGGATGGTGTTCCACATACTAGGAGGTGGAGGTAAAAAATGGAAAGAATCTGTGAAGATCTGTAGAAAGACCTGACCTTCAGAAAACTGATGAAGGTCCTGCAGCCCGGCATAGAAACTGTGGAGAAAATTTGAAGACTTTATATTGAGGACATTGATCAGTAGATTTTAAAAAACAGTAGCTGCAGAATTCTGTGAATGAAGAAGGATATTACCTCATGTTTCTATATGATCAGGGGACGAAAAAGTTAGAAAGCATTCATTTACTCTCTAAGATTTATGAAAGAAATGTTTTCTGACAATTTCAGATTCATACAAAGGAGATAAAGAAGTTTTTCAGCTCCAAACACTAAGTCTTGCATTGCAATTACAATTGCAAACATGTGCCTGCAATCCCTTTACCAACATGGATCTCAAACAATGCGGAAAATCATTGCTCAAAGAATTATTCCGAGCTGCTCCTCCTTTGTGTCCAAACTTACCTGAATTATTTTTCTAAAGGGAGAGAAGGTGGAGATAAACAATTCTTTAACATATTTGTGTTAACAGGAGTCTTAAATCTGCTGAACATAAGTTTACTTAAGGACTTTATAAATACAGTGGAAAAATCTAAAAAGAATCAGGTGAAATGAATGGTAAAGCTGGTGACTTCTTTGAGTTTGTAATATAATACTTAATGACTAATTTTATTAAAACCGTGTTTGTGGTAAAAATGAGTAGGCAGAGGTGTGAAGAGATCTGTCATTTCTGTAAAAGACAAGTAGGAGGAAAATGAGAAAAATTATATAAAGCTTAACAGAGACGCTGAGAGAATATCATTACAGACAGTGGTGTTTTCTGAGGTTAGTAAGTTTGTTCAAAGCTTTTACACTTGTTAAAAAAATCTTAGGAAGTGGTTTTTCCACCTGAAACAGGACAGTCGGTTCTTGTTTTTCTTTATTATTATGTAGTCATGTCTGCAGAAATATTTGCCTTTATGTACACTGGATTAAGAATGTGACTGTTTCAGGATTCTTTGGGAATTGGGTCCATAAACTTTTTAAGGCTTTATGTGAAGGACTTGTAAGATACTACCTTCAGTACTTTTGAAGGATTTGCTTATGATTTAAAAATGAATAAGTAAGTGTATGACATTAGATAGTTTTACAGTTGCATTTTATGGAACATTTAATACCAAATAATTGAGTGTCTCTATTATAAGACATCTTTTCTTCTTCAAAAATCATTCACAAATGGAAATTTCTGGAGCTGTACAGTTATTGCTGTCATTTTACTTAGAAAGGGTGGATTGCTTTATTCTCAAGGGGTACATAAATTCATGCAGAGGACTTTCCCCTTTAAAAGCATTTTAAATTTTATGACATATGCTTACACTTATTTTTCCCTTAGATGTTTTATGTTATAATTGAGCTGAACTTGAAACTTGCAGTTACAAATTCCACATATTTCTGTCAAAGTAGTTCTCTTGAGGATGACATGAATTATTTGCAATTTCCACCTTTTAGGAAGCTAATAATACAGTTTAGACTAGAAACTTAATATGGTGATACAAATCTGTGGAAACACACCAAACAAAATATCCTGCCTGACATTGATAGCATTTACTCTAACCACACATATGCATATTTTACTAGTTTCTGATCATCACTCTAACATATTTCCTGCACTTTCAAAGAGACGGTGAAGAATGAAGTTCACACAAATTTGGGTTAAAGGGTCAAAAAAGATAAAGCCTCTCTGGCAGAGCTTTCTTTCTAGGATGCAGAGGAAGCTTTCTTTGTATATAGCTAGCACATAGTTTTTAATCTGATGGATGGAAGATATTATGTGTGCCCTGGGAGAAGTGCTACATCACCAAAGGCTTCCCTGGAATGTCAGCATATTTTTCCTTATAAGTGCTATACAAAAGCCTTACCAAGTTATAGTGTACTGGACAGCATACTATTAATTCACATCTGTACTTGGGGAAGACACGTTACAAAATGAAATGCTTCTCAGAGTAAAACTAATAAATGAATTGTTAAAATAGGTTTTGACCAGTAGTTTTCTGTTTTGCTAAGAGTTAGGTGAAACAGCTACAGATGTAGCAGGTAAATATGGCTCACAAATTGTCATGTTACATTTCTTTTATATACATGCTATTTTAAATTGAATGTTTTTTTTCATTTCCAGAAGACAGAAAATCTGAAAAATACAGAGTATGTAATTTAATAGAGCTCCGGATATAGGAAACCCATTAGATCTTGAACTCCAAGGCTGAGATTCACTGGTTTAAGTAAGTGATTTTTTGCTTTTTCCATTAAACCACCAGATTAGTGATCGGCTTGGTATGATCACTAAAAGATTTATAGATCTCTAGTTAAAGAAGTGCTACAGGCTTTTATTGTGCTACAAGAGTATTCTGACTAGCCTACGCAGCTCTTGCTAAAATAAATTATTGCCATAGTTTATATTAATGTGCAAGGTAAAGCTTTCTTTGAAGTCTGTGATTGTTAACATGTTTGAGGCTAAATAGGTATTTATATAAATTGCTGCATAAAGGTTAGTCCGTTCAGCATTTTGGAGAATCAAATTCAAATGTCATGAATCAGCTGCTACTCATTTAGTTTCCATGGCTGTGAGATCTGTCCCTGTGGACTGTGGGGAAAAAAAAAAAAAGCAGCAGCACTAACAATTGTCATGAAGACCTACTTCACTGATGAGTGCTTTAGCCCTAAAATTGAGCAAAGTGCTGTATGAGGAGCCATCTCTTCCACAAAAGTAAGATATGTGAAAATATACAGATCAAACACAAAAAGAGAAGTACACAGAAATGTAGGGCTGGAAACGGACACCTGCATCATCAGATCTAATTCACTGTAATCCTCAGCAATCGTACCAAGTTTGAAGGGTCCACAGTATCACCTGTGGTACACACTATCTGTAAATCTCATGGGCCGTAAAGCAATTCTGCATCCCATTGAACACACAAGCTCTGTAACAAAAGATGAAAGACTTAGCTAAAAAGTTCCACAGAAGAGATCAAGAAAGACTGTGATCATTGTCAGTGCACTAGCAGAATGCTTGTTAAATAAACTTTCCAGATGATCCCAGAAAAAAACACTCCACATGCACAAAAATCCCAGTGCCTCTTGTCTTTCTCATACAAGAAAACTCCTTCTCAGCCCCAGTTCTAGTGGTCTTTTTGAGACTAATAGTTACAGTAAATTGTGTATTTATTATTTTGGATTAACTTCACAATGTGACTCCAAGACAACTTCCAGTTTTATATATACTTTGATGGATGTGGAAAATAGTTGAATACAGAACTGTTACAGTGTCTACCTGTAAACGAGACTGCTTTAATTTGTTAAATATAGAAATTATATGGCAGCCAGCACAAAACATCAGTAAAAAAATCACCTCCCTTCTTTTTCTGTAAAAAAAGAGGCTCATCTCTACATTGAATTTGTCAAATTCAAACTAAATAAAGAAGATATTAAATTATCTGTGTAGTATCAGCCATGCTGTCTTATGCTGAATGAAGCAAACACACAAGTGTACTTTGTAGGTGTATCATCCAAGCCTTACAGTCAATTTAGTCCGATTTCTCTTGTTGCAAGTGCTGCCCTGGCCTGCAACTCTTGGTGTTCCTTTATATAGAGCAGCCAGGCAATCACACACCAAATACTATGATGTCAAATACTGTGATGCTCTAGGAGCATGCTGTGCTTGTGAACCTTTTCAAATAATTTAGCTTAACCCAACATGCCACAGAGCTCTCTGTTAGAAAGCAGCTTGTAGAGGAGTGAGACGATGCTGGGAACTCCCATGTGGAATTTGTGGGATCAAGGTAGCACTTGGGCATGGATCTTGGGCAAATTGCTTAGACCTGTTTTAGTGTCTACTGAAAACCTGCTGCTCAGCATAGTCTACCCAATCTTTAATTCCCCTTGAAAGGTGTGAGAGAAAGGTATTTAAATAATAAACTTTTGTGGATCTAGCTTTAATAGATAATAAATTTTAGACACCTAATTCCCTTTGAAGTCAACTGGATTAGGAATCTCCCCTTCCTAGAGGCCTTCTTAAATGTCCATCTGCATTTTTACCTCTGTCAGTCTGTCATTTAGCATTTTGCAATTCTGTTTCTTATCCTTACTTAGCCATCTTTGTTAGCATGTTCACAAGATAAATATGTTAAGCATCACCAGGCTGGGGACCACTGAAATACTCACATAGTTAGCGTACATACAGGTTGATTGTACCTCTAAGCCACGTGATATTGCATTCACTTCAGCCAGCTTTATCCTTTCAGAAAGAACTAGCAGATCAATTGTTTCCAGAGCTGTGAAGAAGCAAGGTTAGGCCTTTTGCTCAGCATCCGTGTTAAAAGGAAAATATTATTTTAACCTTCATTGACTGAAGAATACTTGAAGCACAGAAATAGTATTCTTTATAATTGCTTTTGTAAAGCAGTCTTAAACAAAGAAACAAGAGATTTATGTGATGAAGACAGAACAACGAGTGTCAGGGAAAACTGGACTTTTCAGAACACTGCAGTACAATGGAGCTTCACAGAGCATTTTGGTAGTCCTTCACCAGGCCAAGGAGACACAGCTTTAAGGTTTTTCCCTGAAGTATGAATTTTCATTTAGGATAGGAAGAATTTTTTCTTTGTTTGCTTATTTCCTGTGCAATTTTTGGACCCTGAAATGTGTTGTATTCAAGAGAGGAATGCAATATCAAAATCTAAACAAGTCTTCACAACTAAAAATGAGGAAAACAGTCAGCTCAATTCAGATGTAATGCTTTATTTAATAGCTTCAAATATTTATTCTTTATTTGACTCTGTGGTTTTTTTTAACTTTTTTGTTGTATTATAATTATATCCTAAACATATTTTTAGTTCAGGAAAAATTATTTTAAAATTTCAAAGCACCAGAATGAAATGTTTTGATATTTTCTGAACTTTTTGTAAGTCGTTTTCCAGATTTTCCAAGGTTAGTCCATTCTTGAGTCAAATGTATAGCCATTTTCTGATTAAATATATATAGCTGAAACATTCCCACTGCTGTTTTTAAAGGCTGTTTTTACAACAAGGATGAAGCTATTGCTATCTGACATATTACTATTGATATATTACTATTTGATATTACATGGAGAATATTTTCATTATCAGCTGGATTTTGGGACTTCCTAATGAATATATTTTGGTTCTTGGAAAGCTTCATTTTGTTATCGTATTTCCAGTAGGATTTAATTGATTGTCAGTGTCCTCTGCAGGCCACTAATACAACCACTGGCCGTGGCAACCTTACTCTCTATAGTGTTTCCAATATAGAATATGAGAAGCGCATAAGAAAGTCCTTAAAAATATTTAGACAGTGGTCTGTTATTAAAGTGTTTGGGAGCCACTGCTCCAGATACCTGCTCTATTCTTTTGTCCTTAGGTAGAAGCCACAGCTTAATTTCAGACAGACCAAAGGTAAATTATTCAGTTGTTTAAGTGTTTTAGGCATTACAGCAGCTAAATGGATCCCACTGCTGTTCTGGCATACTGAAGTAGTTCTGCTATGACTCACAGGGGTACTAATGAAGTTATCAGGGTGCATTGCTGATGAGCAACTGTCCCTGCGAGTCGTTGCTAGTTCCTGCCCTGCAGGTCCGCAGCGTCTGTCTGCTGTGAGGGTGATGCCCAGCTGAGACAGGGTAGCTGCGGACAGCAAGAGTGTGAGCCAGTGCACAGAGCACAGTGGCTTCAGGTTTACCCTCCTGTCTCTAAGAACAGATTTTGGCTCAGACTCCCCAGGATCCTATATTAGGGCAATGGCTGAAGACAGAGCAAATGCTAAAGGCCATGAGGACTTCTAGAGCAGTAAGCTTTAGACCCAGGAGCCTCACTGCTCATTCAGCTACATCAGTGGGAACATGTGGTCAGAGGAGAGTGAAGAACTGGCAATGAAATACAACAGGAACTGTGAGGTAGCTCTATTTTTCTGATTGTCAATTAATTCAGAGAACTAATGTAGCTAGGTGAAAGAATTAATCTTAAGTGAAAATAACACAAGTTCACATCTCACAGAGCTGTGATAGTATCTTGCTGTACCTGAAATTTCTTCATAAAAGATGAGAAAATGCTTAATTTTTGAAACCCAGGAGTCATCGTTATGGAGGAAGTCCTATTTGAGTAAAAGAAATGTAGCTTGAGAGAGTGCAAATATTATCATCCTTAAATGTAATTTTTAATACTTAAGTTAGCTGACTGAGCTTGGCGTGATTTTTCAGACAGCGTAGAAAAGGACAAGTTCTGGTGGTAATCATATCATACACTCAAACTGAAGCTGTATTCTCAATGAGTTTAAGTACATCTAGCGGACATGATGCTGAACATGACTTGTCCTTTGCTATATCAGCTGCAAAATCAGCATTATATTTGCAACTGTTAAAAGTGGAATAGGATGAAAATGTCTTATGTAAGCAGGACTGTTGAGCTACTGTGTAAATAAAGAGCTTTTATCACTATTTTATTGTACTCTCACACATAATGGAAAAAGCTGTTACAATATCCAACATCTAGCTCACATTTCTAAAGTAATTTTGAAAAATGGTGTGATAGATGTTAGCAAATCTTCTTTTGGCTTTGCTGCTTTATGAAGGAGTATGTCGTAAAATGACCAAAATATACAACACTTTGGTTGACTTCTTAAGCAATACTCTGTCAGAAGGTTTTCCTGACCCTCCTATAAAGACTCATACAACAAACACATTCATAAGGCTGAGTCTTTCATATTCACACTTTACCAACCGCTACATTAAAAAAGTATCTTCTCCCTTCTTCGTGAATATTTAATAACAAACACTATGCTGCACTCAAAGCTTATTTTGTGAAGAATTCACTGTATATAGAAAATATTTTAGAGGACATCTACTGAAAGAATATTAAGGAAATAACCATGAAATTAAATAAATTTATGTTTATGTATTGTGGGTTGTTTTCTCTAAACTCTAATTAAATGTTTGGGGAAATATCTATGTAAATTTTGAGGTATGATAGACTATTTTAAGTTGGTTCCAGCACACTGAGCAACCAAATTTCATTTATAGCTGTGAGAACTCCTCCAAATCAAATCAAACAATTCTAATTTTCATTCTCATCTGTGAAAAAGTGTCATAAAATTCACACAAATGGATGTGGCTATTTGGATTTAAAAATTACTTGGTAGGTTTTAGTGATCCAATTTCTATTGACTTCGGAAAACCCCATTAGGAAGTTGTTGCTTTGCAAAATCAATATCAACATTTCAGCCCACTAAAATCTGTTCAAGGCCATAGGAAACACAACATTAACATGCTAATCAGAAATCTGGATCAGGAATCTTTGCCTCTCCTTTTTGTCACTCTTCAGGCTCCAGTTGTCTTTACTTTTCAGCTTCTTCTCCTCCTCCCAAAGAGGAGAACCCTATCTGCTCATTCCTTCTTAAATTTGAAGACCCTCATACTACTCCATCATATCTCAGCAGCCTTTCTCTCTTCCTTCTTCTCCCAGTCTCAGAACAAGAGGACTGGTCTAGCTGTTCGAGCACGGCTCTCAGTACTGAGAGAGGTCCACATATTGCTTTTTTGCCTGTTAGCCCAAGATTTACCCTAATTTTTTGACCATTGTTTGATCTTTCAGTTATGTATTTGTTGTCCTTGTTCTTAGTGCCCTTTGAATAAATGCAAATAGCTGGTTGTCATTCCTTATGCTTCAAAAGTAGAACAGCAGCAGATAAGCAGCAGATTTGCCTGTATACATTGACACGGCCCTATCAGTCGCACTTAAGATGTAGAGAAGTGGCATCTTAATGTATTCTATGACTTTCTGCTCTTCAAGCAGCTATTCATGTTCCCTCCGTAAAGTTATTACTTTTAGGGAGAAGTTAGGCTCTTTTACATGTGTGTTGGGGTTAGCTATGCCTCTGCATATGTCCCGATCTGACAGGTGCTCTGCTATGGTTCCCTAACAGTGGGGGAGAAACATCTATCAGAGGTCATACGTGCTGGGCTTCCTCCTTGGCAAGGGAGCAGAGCAGGAATTACCCCTGTGGAGCCTTCCAGACTGCAAAAACAAAGAAATGAGTTAGTGTAGCACTCAATTTTTTGATGTTAAAGAAATCACTCTTCGCCAGGACTTCAGCACTGCATTCCTCTTCCTGGGGCCAGCCTCCTCTGTAGTTCTCACATCAGACACTGATGACCTAGGCACTGCCTGATCCCTCTCATTACTACTCTTCACATTTGCCAAATCAACCACACTGTCCATGGTCTTACTGGGAGTCATACCCAGCCATTTGGCAGCCCTTAGGCAGTTTGCTCTCCCCAAATGCTCTGTGGTGACCCTTTTTTCTCCGTCAGCATAGCTGTTCTGTGTCTCCCCGGCCTTAATCCATGTGCTGCTCCTTCCCTTTTTCAGCCTCCCTCATTTTTGACAAAGCATCCTGAATATGGCCTGCAGGCAGTGAGATCTCCAAATCAGAGTAGGTGGCCAGTGCTCTGAATTTGAACTGTCTGTGTCACATTTTTAAACAGAACAGCAGGTAAACTAGCAAATATTAGGAGGAAAATTCAGAAGGAAGTCACTGGCAGCTTAGTGAGGCTGTTTGCCATCCTTAACATGCAAAAACGACTTTTAAAGTAAAAGGTCCAAGAGTTGCTACATTTCCAGCTCAAGGAAGTTGTCCTTGTTCAAAAAAAGTCCCAAGATGTGATTTTAATCTGTTTTTACAGGAGTCCCTATTCCAGGTAACTCCAAGTGCTCTGGAAATCTGCTCCTCTGCTCTTAAGGCTTTGTGTGTAAACGCAAAGGAGCTTGTGTGTCTTCATTCCTCTACATCACACCAGGACCTTTGAGGCTCTGTGGTTCCTCCATTACACTCAGTGTTATGGCTGAAGTCTTCCCAACTTCAACCTTGTAACTCATACGGCTTTTAGAGTTTCCATTGCCTCTTTGGGATCATCTGCAAATAAGAGTGGATCTAGTGAAGCTTAGCGAAGTAATAAAGTTGATCTAGGCCACAGTCAAAGGAGACAGTGGCAGCTTCCCCTTCTAGCTGTAGCAGCCCCTTGTCATCACTAAGACAGTGCCAAGAAAGGCAAGAGAGGAATTCAGAAGTGTTCCTGTGGCTCTAACTGTTGTGAGATTGTGTATTGGGTTTTCATGTCAAGGTTTTGGTAGCCGGGGGGTCTACAGGGGTGGCTTCTGTGAGAAGGTGCTAGAAGCTTTCCCTGTGTCTGATGGAGCCAACGCCAGCCGTCTCCAAGACGGACCCGCCACTAGCCAGGGCCAAGCCCATCAGTGCCGGTGGTAGAGCTTCTGTGACAATGAATTTACAAAGGGGGAAAGAACCCCTTGTGCAACAGCAATTACAGCCAGAGAGAGGAGTGAGAATACGTGAGAGAAACACCTCTGCAGAGACCAAAGTCATTGAGGAAGGAGGGGGAGAAGGTGCTCCAGGCACCAGAGATGAGATTGCCCTGAAGCCCATGGAGAAGACCGTGGTGAGGCAGGTTGTGCCCCTGAAGCCCGTGGAGGTCCAGGGTGGAGCAGATATCCACCTGTATCCCGTGGGAAGGACCCCACGCGGGAACAGGAGAAGAGTGTGAGGAGTCCTCCCCCTGAGGAGGAAGGAGCGGCAGAGACAACGTGTGATGAACTGACCGCAACCCTCATTCCCCGTTCCCCTGTGCTACTCAGGGGGAGGAGGCAGAGAAAAATTGGGAGTGAAGCCAGGCTCAGGAAGAAGGGAGGGGTGGGGGGAAGATGTTTTAAGATTTGGTTTTAATTCTTATTATTCTACTCTGATTTGATTGATGATATATTATTTTTCCCCAAGTCGAGTCTGTTTTACCCATGATGGTAATTGCTGAGCGATCTCTGCTTGTGCTTACCTCAACCCACGAGCCTTTTGATCTATTTCCTCTCCCCTGTCCAGCTGAGGAGGGGGAGTGACAGAGTGGCTTTTGGTGGGCACCTGGCATCCAGCCAAGGTCAATCCACCACAGACTGATCCACTGATTTGAGAGCGATCAACAGATACACGCTGGGAGATGAGTGTGAAAGGTCAACAGGATTCAGGACTTCACAGTAGGAGGTGAGGCACTGTAAGTAAGGCTGGCTTTTGGTCAGAGGAACATCTCCTCTCCTAGGTCTCCTACAACAGTGAGTTGTGAATGGGTTAGAGCTGTCAGTCATGTGAAAATTTCCTAGTTGATGGTGTTTTTCTTGACCTTGAGACACATCAAAGGCCTGTCATCTGGTAGTATGTATGTGTGTGTATGTCTGATGCCAGGTTTGCCTCTCCAAAGTATGGGCAGAACGAAACTGGTATCCCAAGTAAATTTTCTCCTTCAGCCTAGTATGACCGAAAAAAGTGATGGGAAACCACTCCACTTCTTGGAAGAGGGGAAGGAAAGGTACGGCAGCTCTCTCCTCCTGTGCCTAATGTGGCCCAGCATGGCCTTGGAGTTCAAGTCAAGCTTGATTGTCTGAAGAATAAGTTGTTTTGGGGTCGAGAAGAAGAAGGAGGACAAAGAGGGACAAGAAAAACATATGACTAGTCTGATTCCGTCATTTAGCTCATATCCTCTTCTGTTCCCAGTCCTCTGGCTGCACAGGTGTGATAGGTTGTGAGAACTTGGTCAGACCATGGCTTTAAGGCTCTGCAAGTGGGTGTTTAGCTGGCCTGGCTTTAAGTCTATCAATAAATCAAAAATATTTAATCCATCTTACTATATATTTCAGAAGTATTCCAGGTTTGAAGTGTCAGACCTTAATTCTTAACCATATACCTTAATCACAAACTGTATCCTTCTTAAGGATTACCCTAAAATTTCTGTTTCAATTCTCCATTTCACATGTGTGTTTTCAGAATTGGAAGTTAGGAATAATTCAAGTTTTTATGCATAAATCTAATTGTGCATAAGTATATTTTCAAATAATTTTATAAACTCCCTTTGAATTTCATTTTTCCTCCCTTTTAAAATATTTGTCTTGAAAGAACATTGTAGCATTCTATTTAGCTTTCTGTTTTCTGTCTTGTGTGCTGGTGATTGACAGATCCAACATTAGAAGCAGCTTAGCAGCTACTTGGCCTGGGATCCCTGTCAGTGTAGGCTACTATATTGAGCTTTTCACCTCAGCTTGAACATTAATAACTTGTGCTTTCTGGAATTAAAAATCATATTCAAAGTTCCTTTGATTCTTTTCTTACCATTTTTGTTTGAACAAAAGGAACTGTTGTAATGGTCCAAGCTCAGAGTGATAGAGACCAGAGGACTTTTTTTTCCACTTTGGATTATTTTCTGACAACCTTTCTATTTTTGTCAGATTGTTCAATGTATCATTTTCTTCACATGAAAGAAAGCAGTTATTATGCTTTACCTGCCAATAATGCAGAAAATGGCACAGTTTTGCTTACTGAGCATTCTTAAAGTTCTTCCTGAGCATTAGGCATCTACAAAAATAGGGTATTACTTTTGATTAGCACCAAGAGATTTTTTTTCTGCCCTTAAGATGCATCTATTTTGGGTGCAAATGATTTAGAATAGTGTCTTTGGTAAAACAGATGAGATACTATTGATCAGAGACACACATGTATTAAGTATTCTGGTGTCAATATGAACATAAGCTTGTTACAGAGACCTCTTGTTGGCAAGCTCATTTTAAAAAACTCATTATTATAAATTGCTTGAACTAGTCAGATCATATAAAATATGCTTGTACTGTAATATTCCAGATGCTTGATTACTGTTCTTCAGTGTAGCGAGTTGCCAATTTCTCCCTCCCGAGAATGTGTGACAGATTGTAATACAATCTGTTGATGTTCTCGATTGTAAGTAAAGTACATCATTGTCACCCATGCTAAAAAACTGGGACCTATATTGGAAATGTATAATTTTGTGAAATGTATGCTAGTGTTTTTTGTTCCAGCAATTTCAAATGGTACATGACAATATGCTTGATCTGGTGAGGAGGAGAATCAGAGACAGAGGAAAACAAAGCAGATAATTCGAGCAGCAAAATGTAGTAGATACACTAATTTAATGAACAATACAGGTTAAATTGCCTTTGTGTGCATGCTGGTGTTTGGGGAAAGGGAGAGAAAAAGAATAGAGGAAATAATACTTGTGTTGGTGCCTACCCTGCATTTTGTGTTCTAAAAGGTCCAGGCAAAACAGCCATCCCAGCACAAAGTTGCAAATGGCTTGAAAGTCAATGGCAGAAAGGAAGGAAGGCAGGAAAGTCACACACTTGTGCTACACCAGCTTTCCCAGAGGTGAGGAGGCATGGCATGGTGTGTACTCTCCCTTTGTGAGCTCTGGTCAATGAAGTGAGGATGAAGAGACTTTTGCTGGCTGATGGTATGCTTGTGCCGTGGAGTCAAAAAAAGAATTTGTGGCAGATTAAAATAGTGATAAACATTACAACCAAGAAAATGACTGGCAATAAATCAGGAAATGTGGGTTGTTTATTCCCTTGCTTCCCCTGTGGAGGAAGATCAGGGGTAGAAAGGCTTTTTTTGGTTCTTCCTACACCATAATATCTTTCTGCGTCTGTTCTCTTCAACTTCTTTTCACATCATAACCTTCCTTCATAGAAGTTCATTAAGGTTGCAGCTCAGGGAAACATTTAAACATAAAGCACACCCCGACTCAGCAAATTACCTAGCTACCTAAAATATAGCTGACTTGGTCTGGTCCTCTCACCCCCTCACAACTATACATATTATAGTTTCTTCTCCAAGCGCTTTGGTCATGAGGCTGGAGACCCAGACCTGCACCAGCTTTGGGTACTGCCACTATGTCATACTTTGGTAGCTCATATCTCAGCATGGGCTTCACGTGTAGCTTCATCTAACGTTGACTGCCTCTGAAAGAAGCAGTCCTGCTCCCCCTGTTTGTCTTTGGCCCATTTCTCTTGATTGGAAATTGCAGCTGTGCAGCCACAGGGTCAGCTGGCTTCAGCCGGCTTCTGCAGCAGAAACACCACCCTGCAAAATCATACCTTAATTTTGTTGGCTCCATCACAGACTCGAGATCAGACTCAAGACAATTTTAGGATCCTACCTCTGCAGGTAAGGCAGGAGTTTTGGGAGTGGAGTTGCCTGCTCCAGGAGTGTCAATTCAGATGGGCTCCACAGAGCTGTAATACCAAATTCTGCCCTCAGATTTCCCAGTGGAGAATGTGGTACTCCCTTCTTCCCTGCACATAGTGCTTCTGTGTTCATGGATGGATTGTGCTCCACAGTCATGAGATATTGACATTTGCTTATACTGTGTTACAACAGCATTTTAAATGCATAAATACAGGTGTATGGCAGGGATGCATCTGTGGTCTCTGTAGACTACACCTATACCTGAGGATTAGTCTTGAGGTAAGAGAGAAAAGAATAAAAGAAGGCATGGTGATTTTAAACCTTTTTCCTTTTAACCACAGTTTCTCCTCGTCTGCTTTAGCTGACTGTTTTCCACTGCTTTAGGGTTTTTAATCCCCACCCCCCCATGTTAATTTTGGAATACCTGGATTCACTGAACAAAGAGAAAAGCCGAGGTGGTAGCTTTACTGCTAGTCTTCTACTCAATGTCTTGGAGAGATTCCATAAACTGACAGAAACTGTGTCTCTTGGAATTTAAGATGGGGCTCTGACATAGTGAAGGGCATGAGACATGGCTGCTCTAATAAAATCCTAAATACTGTATGCACATTTGTAAATGTACTTTATGGAATTCACTGGAAAAAGCATATAGTTATCTCAGGCTATATTTTGATCTGAGGAGGAAAAAAGCAATGTTAATTCACAGCTTTATTAATTACACTGAAAATGTTATGTTTTAAACATGTAACTTTGAAAAGAGATTTTGTTCTTAATTGTATTTGATTGCAGTGGAGAAGCTCTGTAACTTCCATGGTGTGTGAGATAGCTGTGATACACACTGGGACAAAAATCTGACTTGTGAAAAGTGGGTGTATCTGAAAGGATTTAATAGGTTCCGCCTGCATCTTTGAAAGGAGCACATAAAGTCAAATAGGTAGTCCTGCTTCCCTGGCAGTTTGCAAAGCCATTCAGTGGAAACAAGATCAACTTTTAGGTAAACGTTGCTCAGATCATGTTCTCCTCTCTTTGCTTGTGCTGAATAATACCTCCCACTGGGAAGTCAATCATTTCCATGTTGTGAAACCAGTAATTGTAAAGGCAGCAAAACTGGTAGGTTACTGTACAGGCAAATATTATTTATGTGATATATTTATTCTTAGGAGTATTAGGAGTGGTTTCAGTCTTAGAAGGATGGATATACTTTCCTGGCTAGTGTTCTAGCATAGTGTATAGTTAAATCAGTTATTTTAAATTTTGTATAAAACTCAGTGAGTAGCTGTTTATTTACTACCAGCCAGTATTCAAATACATTATATGAAGTTTACTCGGCTATAGGTTTTCTCCTTTCTGAACATGACCAGTCCTACCTGTGGACTACGTTACTGTACCAAGGGAAAGTATTAACTGCACATGAAGATTTGAAAAGGTATACATGTATGTACATCTCAAAGGGTTCATTACAGGATAATGTGGAGATCAAGAAACCAAATTTATGTCTTAAGATAAATGATATTCAGTAACATAGACTCTTGTTTTAAGGTGATAGATTGCTGGTAGTTTTAACACTAAACAAAAATTTTCTGTGGTGCCCAATACTTAGGCATGCAAGTAGGCCTGTTCATGTCAACAGTTTCCAGGTTAATGCCCTTTGTCTGTTATTTTTATAATAGCTGTTTCCTTAAAAATGCTCACACGATGAGCTAGTGACATTGTAATTTAAACTGAACATAACAAAAAGAGAAAACCAAGGCACAATCAACCATTTTCTGCAGAGAGATCTGTAAGAGGTTATCTCTAAAACCCCAATAAAATAGTGTTATAAACTTTGTCTTGGATTCTTTTCAAAGCTTTGTCTGTTCTGACACCAAGCCCAGCAGATCCATCTGGCTTCTAAGCATTCATTTCTGCTCAGACGCTGATGAGTTTGGAGGCCTTGGCTGCTTTTTTGGGGGAGCAGCCCCTCCTTCATCTAGGTCTGCTCAAGGGTTTTCCTGTAAGATAGCTCCTATAACTCATGAATATATTTGTATATAAATATAAGATAATCTCAGCATGCAAAAATTTAAAGTGATTGAACTACCATGGGAAAATTTTTAGGAATTCAACTAGCTGAATGCTGCTGAGCTGGGCTGACCAATTTCCCAATTTCTCTCCCTGCAGGTTGCCAGCCTGTGATGAGGGGATCACTGTAGCACTCTGGAACTGGGCCATGGAGATGGCTGCTTAGAATTGGGATGAACCCAAAATATTACAGTGAAAGGCAGAACTCCCATAATGATGATAAAATGTAATGCTGAATGAAGGGTGTCTGAAGTCGCCCTTTATGTGGTCACGTAGTATGACTTACAAAATTGGAAAGATTTCTTCTCTTGTGTGAAACATTCATTTAAAATGCTTGCATAGAAACTTTTGGGATTTGTTTTGATTTTTTGTTTTTTTGAGGGAAGAAAACAAAATTGATGATGACAGACTTCATATATGCACATATTCATTTGTGTGAAGAATGCTCTATAAGCATAAGCTGTATTTTACTGTGGCTTGAGATATGTCACATTCTCTTCTACACCAGGACCATTCTTTTGTCCTCCAACAAGTAGATGTTTCTCTTTAAAGGTTAGGAAATGAGAACCATGGCAGTAGGTCAGTGGGTAATATATACCTGCTCTAACTTGTTTAAATTATATTTACTCTTTACACTGTGGCTCAGCAGTATCTGGAGACTGTTGTTTGCTGGGCTAATGCAATCTTTCCACACAAAAAGCTCTTGATCTGTTCCTTATTTACACTCCAGTTGCTGGCACCAGTGTTTCATCCATTTGGTGCTAAAATGCACAGAAAGCAAATAGATATCATTTCAATGTTGAGGTATCCTTCTTCTAGAATCTTTAGCTCAGTTTATTTTCATTAAGCAAAGTTTTTCCTGTCAGCAATGCACATGCCCTCGTGTCCTTCATCTAGAGAGAGAGTGAGAAATGAAGAAAGGGAAGGGGTCTTTGAGGCTTCAAAAGCAAAAATGTTTGGAGCCATGCTGCCTTTCAAACAAAGATAGATTTACGTTGTGTGTGTGAACACATACAGAATTATTCCATGTTTATTATTGCACATTGTTACACAGATGCATATGCACACATTCACTCATTTTACTTGTGGCATGACAGCTGTTAGCAACGGTGTTATCTAAAATAAATAAGAAAAGACCTGGTGCTGTTTGACGCTAAAATCTTTTTTTTTCTGCTATTAGCATCAATGCAAGTCCATGCTACACATTACATAACAGAAATAGTTCATTTTATCATATTCTTTTTTATTCTTGAGCTTTTATGATGTATTTATGGATGTTCATTTAAAAATACCTATCTGCATAACAGATTGATTTTTTTTGAGAAACAAAAGCTTCTTTGCTCTTATTAACTTGCACTGGTATGACTTGGGACTCAACCTTTATGAAAATTAGATTCACCACAATCATCAATTTATTACACTTTAATTTATAACATGACATCCTGATATCTGGAATACCTCAGATCTCACTCAAGTAAACTCAGAGCTTATTTTATGAATATTAAAAGTAAAAATATTGTCAAAAGATACTTTCTGTTCAAAAACAGATTTGCAAATATGTAAATTATTTTCCTTGTAAACTTCCCTGCTAATCCCTCCACATCAGAGATTGTTTAAAAAAACATTAAAAAAAGGCAGAGGTGATGAACAGCCACAACAGCTTAACCATGCACAAACTATTAAATTACCGGATTACCAATAGAACAGGGAACTGTAAATCATAATGTTGAAAAAATTCATTTACTTGATATAAGGCATGTGTTGTATTGGTCAGAATAAAAAGGATCTAAGAAGGTACCAAAAGTAAAGCCCATAATTTATTGATCATGTGCTAAAAAAAATAAATATTGTAATATTTATTTATAAGCTTTTATATGAGTAATTTAATAAGAGAAAGCAGGAGCTTATAGGAAGACAATCTTAATACAGTAATAGGTCCGGGTTTACATGCACATCTTTATTTCAGATTATTGTTAATTATAAATATGAATACTTCTAAATACCTTCACAAATAATATTTAATTATAAATAATTTGAAATTTATCATCTTTGTATAGTCACTCTGTATTGGTATTGTAATTACTTGTTTTTAATTAAAATTTATACAAAATTTGGCATACGTAAAACCCCTAGCATTACATAGAGATAATTATACAAGAAGTAAAGTCTCTCATTACCCTGGGAGATAAAAAGGCCTTTAACAGTAGGAATGTTATCAGCCTCTAGTGACCAAATGTCTTCTCAATAATTAAAGAAGCAAGTAAATGTACCCAAATTTAGCCTTTTTAACCTCTGCAGTTATTCAGACTCTGTGGTGACTGTAGAGAGTAGTGAAAGATACTGGCATTATGCCAGGGATGTTTCTCTCAGTCTTAAATAAATAGCATAGAAATGTAATCAACATATTGTGTGAGGATCCTGCTGAGCTGTATTTCTTTTCATAATGAGTGTTCTTATGCATTTGAAATAGAAATCAAAATCATAAATTGTTTTTGCAAGGGACAAAAAAAACCTGAAGTGCTCCAATATTTGCCTTTGAAGGTTTGCTGTTGTAAACAACTGTGGTCCAAACCAACTTTCAAGATGAAGTTACTCATTTTTTCATTCTGCTCAGTCTTCGTGGGGGTTTGAATCGGTGGTCTAGTAACTAACGGGGGCAATATCCTAAGCTAATTCAATGCCAATTTGATTTACCAGTCTTTTCCTTATGCTAGGAGACAATCATTTGCAGCATCAGTCCCAGGGGAATGGGCAGGAACTGGGTTTCAGGATTGTTCTCTGGAGAGGATTCAGGCTTACTTATGCCTGGGTGAGGTTTCCATTTACAGTTGCTCTGGAGCCCAGTGGTGTGGTAGGCTGCAAGAAGGCTTCCGGGATTAAGACTATTATGGTGAGAATATATTTTTATTTTCAAAACATGTCCTGCTCATATTATTTATGAAAGGCAGAACAACTGAAAATGAGACTAACTGACCAGCTGGCCTAAAAGATTTATCACCAGGAGGTTCATTAACATCTCTATTTCAGTATTACGTTCAGTTCTGTAGTATTATTGCAGGTACAAAAAATACAGCACATTTGAGGCTTAATTCCTCAAACATAGCTCATAATGAGTGGTGTTAAATGACCTCAGCAATCATATATTCCAGAGGTTTGGAGAAATGTATGGGTCTCATGATACTGAAAAGCCTCATGATTACTAGCAGAGATGGCAATTAGTTGTGTAAGTGCTTTGGAAAATTCTTTAAAGCATGTGTCTATGTTGCAAAGCACCTAAATACCTCTTCACTTCAGTAAATAACTTATCATACAGCTATAAGCTACTATAAACTCCTGAAAATCAAAGGCAAATGAAACATTAAGTGCAGCATTGAACAGGCTGTGAATGAGGGCAGCCTGTGCAAGTCCAAGGAGTATACAGCCACGAGACTTGGCAGGAGAGATTAGAACATGGTGGCTGTACTCATATCTGAGTACATATCCCCTGTTTCATCAGCTCATGGCTCGCTCTTCTCCCTGGGGCACACAGCTTGTCACCTCAATTTACGAGATAGCGAGGTGCTGGTAAGATTTGGCTCAGTGAGACTTACCCTTGTCGATTCAGCTCTTGCTTTGGGGACTCTCAGTTTAAATGCTCATTAAGAAGATTTTACACGTTGCCTTTTTCTCCACTTCAGATCTATTACAAAATTACAATACTGTCTGTGAGAAGTTAATTATCACTTGTGAAGGTCTTCCTCCTCCCACCCACCATTTTTTTAAACAGCTATTTAGACATGCCGTTTTTCTTCATTGACAGCAGACATGCTAAGGTCCTAATTTACTAACATTTAAAATGTTCTGTCATCTCAGGTATCTCCCTGAGTTTTTTTCAGTCAATTGAGTGTTTCCAGAATTCTGTTAGAATTGGTTGAACCCTGACTTCAGGATGTCATGTTTATTAGATGATAATAATGGTGGTTGGTGGTTGAGAACAAAGGCTGCTGAAATCAGCAGAAAGAATCCAAACCTTCTGAGAAAATGAATATTCAGAAAATGGTGTCTCACCAAAGATACATCATTAATTTGTTAGAAGCGGAGTCAACATGCATTATCTGCTGTACACAGGCCAAGACTGCTGTTTGACATTTACCTGAGTAATAAAGGGAAAAACATCTAGCTAGGAAAGTAAATCATTGAAAGTATTGTGCTAAGAGTGGGAGGATTCCTACTCATATAAGCCATCTAAATGCTTGTCCCTAAATAAACGTGTTAGAAATTGCCAGAAAAAAACACTGACTAGGAGTTTCTATCGTGGCAAGCTATGAGAAGAAAAGTAACAATTTATTCCACTTGCAAGTCAGCACCAGTACTTTTTCTTCTCTTCAGGTGACACTGTGCTATAGTTGTTATCTGTGGTAGGCACTGTAATAGACACTGCAGTGGTGGCAAAGGACGACTCCTTTCCCAGAAAGGCTGTGACGTAAGTGTGGCAATCCAGGTGCGGGTCTGGGCCCTCTCTGCTGGTTGACATGGTGGCAGCAGCACCAGCTACATGGCACAGCAGAGGCTGGTCCCATGGAGGAAGCACACCTTCCTCCTGTTTCTCCAGCTCTCACACACACTTCCTGTACAGGAGATGCTCCTTTCCCTACCTCCACAACGTGCTTGGACAAGGTGATAACCCTTCCTGCAGGAACGGTCCTCTCCAGATCCCTGTGGGTGCTGATGATGAAATGGCCTGTGACTCCTCTGTGTGCCTCAGGCCTCTGTGCCTCTGGTCAGAAAGGGGGAGGCAGGAGACTTGGGATGCTTTTCCCCACCCCTGGCACACAGCGGACACTCCAAGTCCTATGTGGGCAAAAATCTGCCCCCTGCCTTGCCTTTAGTTTGGATGAGGTAGCAGCGTGGTTTGCACTGGTCCTGGACGAGGACCAGCATAGGAGCTATTTTTGTGGGGAAAAAAGTCATCATGGGTGAGACAGTAGAATCACTCAAGATGAATTTTTCTTGCAGGCGACATGTTGGTTCAATCTGGATTAAGTGAACAAAATACAGCAGATGGAAAAGGAAACCCAATGCAATGGAGTGACTGACTTCAAAGGCTGAAATTCAGTTCCTATTTAAACGTAAATTTATTTTTCTGAAGCTGAAGATGCTGTTGGACTATCTAATAAAAAAGTGATGTATTTACTATTATGCAAATTTTCAAAATCAGGATGTGAGGCCTTTCTAAAAGACATTCTAGCTAAACATAAATTACACAATCAAACATTGAATGTATGATAAGATTTGGAATATTATCAAAAAACCTCTGTGTGTGGCCCTCAAAAACTATGGGTCTGTTATTTATGCAGTGTCACAGAGGGACAGTTGCGGAGGAGAGAATGAACTTCACTTTGAATACCAAGGCTGCCTGATATCCTCGGTGTTAACCTACAGATCCCGATGGGATCACTTCTGCTCTTATATAAGTACACTCTGAAGTAAATGACTAAAACCACTCTCAGGGCAAGTTCTATAAATTAAGCATAATCACATAGGCTGTGTACACAAGCCATTTTTCACAGTAATGCATCTTGCCTGTCCTAGAAGTACCTATTTTTGGCAATATTCTCGGATTTAATTTACTAAAATAGGGCATTTGTCAAAGATGCAGCAGCATGTGTTTGTCCTTCCAGGTGAAAGTAACGTGTTAACAGCTTTTGAATGATATACAGTATAAGAAGCACATTCTTTAGACTTCAGGGATACAGAGGAGCAGCAGCTTCATTTATGGGCACAAAAGCTGACATTACTCTCTCAGGTTTGCTCACTTTTGCTAGTTTCTTCTAAACCTTGATGTTTCACCTCTTGGAATATTATTTTGTTTTCACAGAATCACAGAATGGTAGGGGTTGGAAGGGACCTCTGTGGGTCATCTAGTCCAACCCTCCTGAGGAGCAGGGTCACCTACAGCAGGCTGCACAGGAACTTGTCCAGGCGGGTCTTGAATATCTCCAGAGAAGGAGACTCCACAACCTCTCTGGGAAGCCTGTTCCAGGGCTCCGTCACCCTCAGAGGGAAGAAGTTCTTCCTCATGTTCAGACCGAACTTCCTGTGCCTCAGTTTGTGCCCATTGCCCCTTGTCCTTTCACTGGGCACTACTGAAAAGAGCTTGGCCCCATTCTCCTGACACCCACCCTTCAGATATTTATAAGCATTTATTAGGTCCTCTCGCAGCCTTCTCTTCTTCAGGCTGAACAAGCCCAGCTCCCTCAGCCTCTCCTCGTAGCAGAGATGTTCCAGTCCCCTCACAATCCTTGTAGCCCTCCGCTGGACTCTCTCCAGTAGCTCTTCATCTTTCTTGAATTGGGGAGCCCAGAACTGAACAGAGTACTCCAGATGAGGCCTCACTAGGGCAGTGTAGAGGGGAAGGAGAACCTCCCTCGTCCTGCTGGCCACACTCTTCTTGATGGACCCCAGGATGCCATTGGCCTTCTTGGCAGCCAGGGCACACTGCTGGCTCATGGTCAACCTGTCATCCACCAGGACACCCAGGTCCCTCTCCGCAGAGCTGCTCTCCAGCAGGTCCACCCCAAGCCTGTACTCATGCATG
>Ga0065711_1000551_pt1 | contig 62263 bp, 23 predicted proteins | sample Hoacrofraction12_FD_59098 | JGI IMG/M metagenome (GOLD analysis project Ga0065711, IMG submission 59098) | Hoatzin crop microbial communities from Cojedes, Venezuela - Epithelial fraction 12 v2 (version 2) | ecosystem: Host-associated > Birds > Digestive system > Esophagus > Crop | place... | reverse complement strand
GTTCCCTGGGTCCTCCTTCTTGCCCTTTTTGAAGATTGGAGTGACATTGGCCTTTCTCCAGTCCTCGGGCACCTCTCCTGTCCTCCAGCACCTCTCAAAGATGATGTCCTTGTAGAAGTGGTAATTGTACAAAGAATCACAAATCAATCTTCACAAGTAATTGCAGGTGTTGTTAAATCAGAAGTTGTATTTCATAACATGTCAAACATGATATATGTTTTCACAGTGAATATTTAAATTATCACAGTTGAAATGAATTAGTGCTTAAAATCATATGTGAAGTTTAAGCCATCTTTAGTCTTATGTATAATCACATACGTGATATTTTTTAAAAAATTCTGTATGTTGTGGTTTAACTGGGTTTATTTTACTGAATTGCTATAGCAGTAATTTTGTACTTCAAAAAAGAAGTACAAAATACAAAAGTATTGAGAGTATTGAGAAAGCAATACAGCCTTATAGCCACTGGCTATAAGGCTGTATTGCTTTCTCAGCTACCCAAATGCCAATAAATGTGAAATAACTAAATGCTCAAAAATATATAGAAAACTGATGTTCTGTTTCATACCCACTATGGTCCAGTTTCCTCCCAACTACTTTTTCTATGTTTCCTCTATAAGACTATGTATTTAATATTTTCAAATTAGTAAGAGAGTTGGGCTCTTTATACATAGCCTATACAAATATTTAGAGTTCTGGGAATGTTTGAGAAAGGTCAATCATTTATCCTACTTTTTTACTATACAGCATAAGAATAATCCTTACTGCATATCCCTGAAAATGGTCATATAGCACATGTAACTTATTAGTATTTGTTGAGGTATTTGTTAGAGAGGAATTTTGATTTTTATGTAAATTGGCACAGGTTTCATTTTTTTTCATTGAGAAATCCTTTGCTGAATCTCTGACTGTTGTTAAAATTTAAAACAAATGTATGTTTTTTCAAGGACAGAGATTTAACAAAAAAGACTTTTTTTTCTTTGTCAACACAATACAAGAATAAGAAGTGTGAATTCTTCCAAAAACTGAAGATGAAATTACTTAGAATAAACAAAACCAAAAGTCAGACGCTGTCTGTGAAAAATGTGGTTTTCCTCTGTTTTCTATGCACAGTACTTTGATGGCCAAAATACTATTAAGAAAAGAAAAAAGCTGTAAAGTCTATAAAAATATTTTTCATCAGCAGCTCAATAATTCTTATTTTTGTTTTATTTGATTTTCTTTACTTTGCTTCGCTCTGCTTTTCCTTGCTTTTTCTGCTTTTTCTTTTTCAATCACCATCAACCTACCCCCTGAGCATTTGCACTTCTACAAACCATATCCTTAGATACTTTTTGTCTTCTTTGTTCGCTTTTTTTTTTTTCATTTTCATGGCTTGGCATAAGTAACTGATTAGATGGAACAATCACTGTATAAAGTCAGAGAAGGGAAGAAAATTGAGCTCACTTTCTCAATACTATGTTGTTTTTCCAGGCTAATTAGAGTAAAAACTAGTAAAAGTGTGTGTTTTTCAGTTCAAGAAGAGATCTGTCTCTGATATACATAGAACACCTTTGTTCGTTAAAGATGTGCCATTTTTACACAGTTGCTTTTCAGAGTCGAATTGCACTGTAAACACTAGTGAAAAAATATTGTGCTTTAACAGTGAAGCATTAACTTGTTAGTTTCAAAGAAAAAGGTCTGCACATTGCTTATGCTAAAGTGTTTTAGAGGACCTTTTTTGGTCTTACTGTTACACTTCTCAGGATTTTTTTAAACATTTGTGGTGCAAATAAGTCTTGACTAATAACAAGCCAGCAACTGATTTTTAATGTAGATTGCTTTAGAGGTTTATGATTTCCTCATATTCATACTTACAAACTGTTCTAAAACTTTTCATATGAGAGCAGTTCTATCTCATGGTTAGAAAGTCTTTGTCCATATAAAGTCACAGTATATAAAGCAGTAATACAACGGGTATACTGGAGTAGATTGCATTTAATTGACTACATAGACTATAACGACTATATTGACTGTATTAAATGAGACTGTAATCTTTCTGTCATCAGAGAACAGAGAAAAGCTGTCACATTGGTATTGAGATTTGTCTGTGTCAATCCATGTTATAATTTCTAAGGCATTTAGACAACTTGTACGTTACATTCTGAATGAGAGGATTTAGTAATTTTCTTTTGTGGTTAATTACGTACTTTGTCATCTGAGACTGTAATGGTTAATGGAAGTATGGTACACTGGTTCAATTTTGGGGCTTTTTCTTGCTTTAAACATACGCTTCCTATGTTCCTGAGTCTCACGGGACCAAGGCTGAATTATTGACATTATTTCAGAAAATATATCTTGCCTTTTTTCACTGTGTTGTGTCAGGTCACTTAACAGGTGCAAAAAGGAAGTCACTGGAGTCATGCAGCAGAGGGCTGGGTGTAAGGGGAAAGGACAGGTAGACATCAGAAAGCCATTCCAAAAATGCCTCTTATTTTCCAGATTACAGTGTAGCAATATTTTGGATAGTTGCATAATCATCTTTGTATCATGGCAGTGATACATGTATTTTAATGAGGTTTTTGTGTTTTTGTTTTTAAGGGGTGGCTTTTATTATACCCATTAACAGTAGTATATTTATGAAGAGGATAATACAGGGCTTCTAAACTTATATATAAATGTCTGTGTTTAATGGAACTGAGACAACTGGGATCATTTGCTCTGGGAAAGTGATTTTGCTGAAGGAATATGGCTCATGCCCATTCCAATGGCAGATACCAGGCAAACCTTGAGAAATGAAAGAAACTCATTTGTGAGTGCAGCTGTACTGGTAAGGCTCGAATGGCAAATAGGCATGGACCTTAAGTAGTGAGAATCAGAGGTGCAATAACGCTGAAACCTGCATTCCAAGCAAGGGCAGATTTGGGAGCGAAAGAAGACTGATGAGGGAAAGAGATAGACCGAACTGCCTATTTAGTCACCCTCTTCGAAATGGATATTGAGTGGAAGCAGAGAGCCTATGGAAGAATGGAAAAAGAGGTACAGCAGCCAGGAAGGCTAGTTTTAGAGGCCAGAAAGCATAGGATTAAAAGGACGGCTGACAACACTCAAGCTTAATTGCATCTTGCAATGAAAATTTAAGCATACAGTGGAAGTATTCTTCAGCAATAGAAACAGAGGGAAACTAAGGAGACAAGAGGGGCATTATCCAGTAAGACCAGGGTGGAGGCAAAAGGCAATGTAGATTTAACCTAGAAAATTAATACTGAATGAGCTGCCCCAGATTCCAGTAGCAGTGATCAAGAACACACGCACAGCTTTTAGTAGCTGAACAGAGCACAAGGATTACTTTTCTGCATAAGAAATTTCTGTTGGAATATGGAGTTATAGACTCATGATCAGTTTGTGGTACACTGTCCTTCACGGATACTTTTCCCCTGGAACTGCAGTACTACTGAACAGTCCCTTCAGTAGCTACGTACGCTGCAGTTCTAATTTTGGAATCATAGCGTGTATTTTCAGACTGCTTCCTGATTCCTGATAGAATTATTATGAACTCTGAATTCTAACTGTTCTTCAGCATACTAGCATAGCATTATTTGCATATTTAATATTGACAATGAATGTAAGAAAGATCGCACCAAAGAGTGGCAATTTTTTTCAGTAGCATATTGCTGTGTGGATCAGGCTTAAGATAGTCAGGAGGTACTTTCAAATTTATGATTGAAATCTGATTTCAGCATGTTAAGGCTTTTGCAGTACATTTATTTGTATGTTTTGGTTTTTTTTTTTGAGCTGGCAAAATGAAGAGGAAATAGTAATAATAAGGTTTTATTGAAAGGTACCTGCCTCTAATCTGGTATTTGTAACAGTAACACGGAGAAAATGGAAACTTAGGCAACTGTATCAATTTTGTGCATGTGTGTAGAGGAGAGAGAGGAATATGTAACTAAAACTAGATAATGTCACTGACTGGCTGGCAAGTGTCACTGATGCAATGAGAAGCCAGAGATCCTCTGCATGCCAAGGCCCGAGGGCTCAATTTGATATACTCCCTGAAAGAGTGGATGCTGCATGAAAGTGAAGCGGTCAGGGGAGTAGAAAATGTGTTCCTCGCACTAGTGTGTTGGGTGTTGAATCTACATTTACAATCCAAATTTCTTATGTGGATGTTGTTGGGAAGCAGACAACCAGTCTTGTAAACAAGTCAGCAGTGGCAAACACGTTTTTCAAATGAAAAAAATTGTTATCCTCTATATCTAAAACACGCTGATGAACATCTCCCAGATTGTTCTTTCTTTCATTTTATTCAGAAATCTGTACAGATGCTTTACTGTGTTGTTTTCCAAATCCTCTACCCTTCTTCAGGAACAGATCATGTTCATTCCCACTGCATAGGGTGCCTTTCTAAGCTTTAGCTTCCAGACTTCTTCCCATACCTTCTGTCCCTTCAGCCTTCTTCTCACACCTTCTCTCCCTCAGACACTTAGTTTCCTGCTGATTTTTTTTTCACATTTCATTCTGCTTAAAAGAACTGTGACCAAACTCTTATATTCTGATGATAGCCTTTGGTTGTTGTTCATCTTAACAGCAGTTCCCAAAGACTCTAGGAACCTGGTGCATGGTGTGCCGTGAAAACAGACTCAGTATATTGCTAATACGACAGTAGTAATTTCTGGTGTGACTGAGTAGCAAGATATTAATTAATTTGAACTGTATATATCCAACTGAATAATTTCAACTGTATCTATTCAAATCTCTGTAGATCTGAATTTAGTTAAAATTGGTTCTTCCCAACAGCCACAGTTATTGTTATGTAGCCAGCATAAACGTTTCAAAGGAGCATTGACACCTGGAAAAAAAACTGTAAGACATATGTACACTACAGGAAAAACTTTGGTTCCTATTTAGATGAAAACAGTATTTTAACTGGGAAGGTTGTGCACAAGTGCTTCTAAGACTAATTTCTATTCAATAAAATGTCTGTGTGTTCACATTATATTTTTAATATTTCAGGATTCTTGTGGCAGCATATAGTATAAAAGTAAATTTTGATTGATTTATTTCCCACTTGAAATTATGAGGTGGAAATAGTTCTATTATATTCCATTTCAGTATGTTAGATTTTTTTGTAATAATGTAAAGTATAAGAAGATTCTATGGTTCCTATTCTTTGTTTCACGAATTGTAGGAAAGATAGATTTGCCTGGATATGTACTGTATCACCAATTGTTATAGCAAAATTTAGTGACTTATCTTTATAGTAAAAATACTAACTATAAATTTGATGTATAATGCATCAGAAGAAGGATTCTAAACAAATTACAAATGGGTTTTCTTTAGAACTTGTGGAATTTGTAAGTCAATAAATCATCTTGCATAATGAATGGTTGTACTGAAAAAAAGTTTGCGTCAAAGTTTATTTTAGTTTAAACTTAGTTTTATTAATTAAATTCAGTTAATTTTAGTTAATTTAGTTTTAGTTTGAGTTCGTCGTAGGCTCCTTCAAGATTTGTCTATTGACATCTAGTGATTATCAGTAAGTATTCTGCAGCATGAATTCTGAATTTCGTTATAATGGGTAGTACCACGTAAAAAGTTTTAAGCCACAGACAAGTGAAAATTGTCATTTTTTAAAAAATTATTTTTAATTATTAACTTGATTTCAGGAGTCAAAGGTGCCTAAGTTTAGTACACACTGGTTTTCTTTATTATTTAATACTATATGTTGATAAGGTATCTAACTAGTCCTGTAGTATAATAAAGAAGATGTGATAGAATTTCAACATTCTCTTTCTGTTATGTACTATGACAAGTATGTATGAAGTCTAGCTGCGTGGAATGACTGGATGCTGTTTGATCTCTATTTGATTCATTATAAGATTTGAGAACATTTAGTCTCTCTGGAAGAAATACTTTCCGGGAAGCACACCTTTATTAAGACTATGTATGTATTATTTATGTATGTATTATTTATGTGTATATATAAAAATATTGTATGTTAATACCTATATTTTTGGAAAAAATTGTGGAAAATACTGTCATAGTTATGTAAACTTAAAAGGTGTCAATATTACTTAATCTTATTTTGGTGAACAAGATTTGAGATTTAAGGTAATTAAAAGAAAAATTTGTTTTATTGTTTATTGCTCTTTTGTATTGTGATTGGTTGGAGAAGACTGATCTTTACTATTAATGAGATGCTCAACACAGAGTCACAGTGTGTCATTTTGTTAAGCCCGCTTTTCTTTTTAGGCCTTAGTAATTTTAGCTTTAATTGCTATTTAGATTAATAATCTTATTATTTTTATTAACAGAAAATAATTTTGAAAATCTGAAGTAAAAATCAAGACAAAGTATAAAACTATCACCTCAAATATAATTTTGAGTTTAAACCATCAATTTTATATTGTAAATTAAAGGCTGAAGATCTGTAGTTGAAAAGGTATATAGTACTACTACAGTTGCTTTCATGCTCAGTTAAATGTAGTAAGTAGTTCTGTTAAATACTGTGCTTGTTTTACAGTGTGTTTTTTCAGGTGACTTCAGATTTACTGCTGGGAAAATCTTTACCGTTCAAAGTAAATTGTTGTACTGAGGAGTTTTTGATGTCCGATAAGGGCAAAATACTATGATAAACAAAAAAGCTAAATTCCCTAAGGCAAGCTTACTTCATTACCTCATTTATGGATCAGTATGCCGACTTTAAAAAGAAAGGTGATTGCTCTGGAGCAATTCAAATAGCAGAAAATCTTGTGATAGCTGAACTGAACTAACAATTAATCTGAGCGGCATCATACCTTGATAGAGTAAGAGTCAGAAGGGAATAAAAGCCATATTAGTGCATATCAGTCCTAGTTCTTCTCTAAAACGAATATAAATTGTGTTGTTTCCAATACAAATCTCTATGTGATTATCTTTGGAAGACTTTCAACTTGATTTCCCACCTTTACACTTGCCAATTAAGAAAAGGAGTATTTTGTATCCAATATTTTCCGATTGTTTACTTTGGACTTTATCTTAACAAATTGATTAGAATGCAAGCTGATCATACTGCTGTGAGAAGTAACATATATTGTTTGCATATCTAGTCAAGCTTCTTTGTGTGATATAAATTTACAATATGTTACACTACTGTATTTGCCATACTGAGCCACACATGCATGACTTGGATGCATATTAATGCTGTAAACTACTAACTCCGACGTAACACTAAAGCTGTGTTGGAATGAGAAGTAGGGAGTACTATGTTGTCACTTCTGACCAGCACTATGTGGGAGTTTTTTAAGTGTAAATTGCTGTGCCAGCAGGAATTTGGGATTATCACAGTTTATTAGCTGCCTCTGTTGAAGTACTGGCTTCCCTTTGTACCGAGATCCTTAAAGAACCATGAAAAATGCTCTTTCAGGAGTCACTGCCTTGGAAAGAAACAAGGTAACACGAGTCAGCTGCCTCATAGTATCATGGCATAAGAGAAAGTAACTTGCAGGGACTGAATCATCTGTAATAGCAGTATTGGACTGGACTGTTTAAAGGAGATATTTCTGTGTCAAATGTTTTGTATTTTCCTGATATGTGGCAAGACAAGTAGGGATTTTTCTTCCTTACTTACATATATTCTTGAAAAATTGTTGTTTCCTCTACTACAGTGAAATCCTCTTGATCCTTCTCATTCTAAGATTTATTTTGCTGAATGGTAGATTGAAATATATCTAGTAGAAATAAATTTTAAATCTAATAATAAAGGTAAATTTGAAGGAGAATTTATGTGTACCTCTGAATTTAATTGATGAGAACACTTTTAAGAGATTGCGAAAGTGTTTTAATATGTTTATTTAATGTTTTATCCTGGAGGAATTTCAACTTCCATTGTGTTTAATCTATTTTTTACTTCATATTGGCATATTTAGAAAATTAAATAATCAATAAAATCCTGCCATTAAGTATAATACCATTTGAAAAATGTACTTTTTTTTCTGTAATGAACTATTAATTGTTACATCCAGCAACTGAAAAACAGTAAGTATGCTTAAAGACAAGATACAAGTTAGAATTTGCTACATGGATGTTCTGGATATTTACTCATAAAATAGGTTTTGTTGAAACACATACTGCTTACATTTCTTTAAAGGTTAGTAATTGTCCAATTATATAATAGCTTGCAATAAAGCCATTTGGAACTGGGAAAGTGAAGTACTTCAGTCATTATGGTTTGCGTAAAGTAAGAACATAGTCTGAATATGAAGATTTTTAATTACTACAAAATTAACACTTTAGAAAAATATTTGCACTAAGGGTTTTTTTGTTTTTCTGCAGTCTCAGTTTGAACTCAGGGTATTCCATATTCGTGGAGAACATGCTGTATCAACTGCTCAGCTTGAGGAAACCATTGTACGTCTGAAGAATGAACTCGATAATAAATTAAACAGAAGGAATGAAAAAGCAAAGGATATTGGTGTTTCTACTGAAGATGATAACCCACCTAAGACATACCGAAATGTATGTATACAGACTGACAGAGAAACTTTCATAAAGCCTAGTGAAGAAGAAAACAGAGCTGTGAAAAATAACCAAATATTACCCAAAAAGCTAAATATTTCTTCTTTGTCACATGGTATTTCTGCCCAAGGTGAAAATAAGGACAATTACAATGTACAGTCTTCAGAAAGTGTCTTATCTTGTCAACCAAAACAAATGCTGCCTCTACCACCACCACCACCTCCTCCTCCTCCCCCTTCTGATTCTTCATTACCAGGTTTAGTTCCTCCACCACCACCTTTCCCAACGGGTCCGACTTCGCTGTCATCTCAGTTTGGATCTGGTCCACCACCGCCACCTTCACTTTCTGAAAGCTGTAGGAATTTTCAAGTGCCACCACCACCACCACCACCACCACCACTTCCAGGGTTGGGACCTCCTGTTCCTCCTCCACTGCCTGGATCTTGTTTACCTCCACCCCCTCCACCTCCTGGGCCTGGGTTCTTTTTTAATAGCACTTTATCTTCAAACCAAGGTCCTCGAAAACCTGCCATTGAACCTAGTCGTCCCATGAAGCCTTTGTATTGGACACGGATACAATTACAAGACAGCAGGTAAAATATATTTATTTGGACTTAGAGCTGCTATTTATAATCCAGGATACAAGGCTATATGTACTATTTAAGACTTAATAACAAAAAGGTAACAGTCTAGGAAAGTATAACAACATCAGGGTAGAGGCATGGAATTTACATGTTTTAAGAAAAAATTGAATCCGTTCTAGAAGTCTAAAAATAGATCATAAGAAATTATTTTTAAATATTAAATGTAAATTAAAATTATATGCATTATAAATGAAAATTATATACCTTATAACAAAAAAGAAGTGTTGTCATTTTTCCTGAAAAATCCAAGTACTCCAGTGACAGGGTGGTTTCTAGACTTAGCACTAAAGACAAAAAAGGTAGTCAAGATATTAGAGAGATTATTTATATATTTTTTTAATCATGTTTAAGATTGAACTGTTAAAGTTTGGTCAGGTGAGAACTTAGAGTTTCAGTTTTGCGTTCCAGTCACTTCAGGTGATACCATCTTCAGAGCACTATATTGTGTCATCCTGTATGATTCCGGTTCTAAAAACAGTTAAACTGGAACTTAACCTCTGTGTATAATTCTGTCAGAGCAGGAAAAGTAAAGCATTTGTATAAATATATGCAGCTCAGGAGCCTGCAGCATGAAGCATCCATCATGGAAGAGTCTCATGTCTACTGAGAGAAACCTGTATAGTTTTAAAAAAATATATAAAAAATGAAAAAAAGTATCAACCTGTATTGTGATTTAGTGCTGGAATAAAACACTACATACGCTTGAGGTAAGGGATGCCATCCAGAGACCTTGACAGGCTTGAGGAGTGGGCCTATGCAAATCTCATGAAGTTCAACAAGGCCAAGTGCAAGGTCCTACACCTGAGTTGAGGCAATCCCCAATATCAGTGCAGGCTGGGGGATGAAGGGATTGAAAGCAGCCCTACAGAGAAGGACTTGGGGACATTGGTGGATGAAAAATTGGACATGAGCCAGGAAAGTGAGCTTGAAGCACAGAAAGCCAACTGTACCCTGGGCTGCAGTAAAAGCAGCATGGCCAGCAGGTCGAGGGAGGTGATTCTACCCTCTGCTCTGCTCTGGTGAGACCCCATCTGGAGTCCTGTGTTCAGCTCTAGGGCCCCAAGTACAAGAAAGATATGGACCTGTTGGAGCAGGTCCAAATGAGGGCCACAGAAATGATGAGATGGAACACCTCTCCTGTGAGGACAGGCTGAGAGAGTTGGGGTTTTTCAGTCTGGAAAAGACAAAGCTTGGTCGGGACGTTATTGCAGCCTTTCAATATATAAAGAGGGCTTATGAGAAAGATGGAGAAAGACTTTTTACCAAGGCCTGTAGTGGCAGGATAAAGGGCAATGGTTTTAAACTGGAAGGAGGTAGATTTAGGTTGCGTATATAAGAAGAAATTGTTTACAGGGTTGATGAGACGCTGGAACAAGTTGCCCAGAGAACCTGTGGATGCCCCGTCATTCAAGTCTTCAAGGTCAAGGTGGATGAGATTTTGAGCAACCTGATCTTGTGACAGATGTCCCTGCCCATGGCAGGGGGCAGGACTAGGTGATCTTTTACGGTCACTTTTGACCCATAACTTTCTATGATTCTGTGAAACTAGTCTAATAGTATATACCATTGTAGCAAATCTAAAATTACTATGAAAAACATTGTTCTACTGATTTGTTTCTAAGGCATCATTTGGTGAACAGGCGTAAATAAACAATTCGTGGTCAGCGTTTTCGAAATCATCCCACAACTTTTGTGCTATTCATTTATTCAGTTGGCAAGAAAAAAGAAGTACTCCCATTTACATTTTCTGGGCCAGCATACATACCTTACTGCCACAGGGGCTTGTGGTTTCAGTGGTGCTCAGCTGCTCTGTTGTTGGCTGATTCTAATTTTGCTTCAAGTGTTTGTTAACGTGATGTAGAGCTCCATTAAGAGGGTTGGCTGAAAAAGTATTTTTTGGCGATGCTTAAGCGACACAGACTATTTCTAGTTTATCAAGAAGTTTCTAGAATCATGAAATAAAATTCAGGGCCTGTGTAATGCAACAGTTAAATGATATGATTATTTGGGTCTTAAAATTCAAATAATTATTATCTGTGTTCAAAATTATTTATGCATAAGTGTGGTTACAAAGATGCTGTGGATTTTAAACATTTTAATAAATTACATTATATTGTTATGTATCACAGTCATAACATAATATTATATATTCTATACTATATATGCACACACTATATTACATACTGTTATATACTGAGACAGTTATATATTGTGTGATTATATATTATTAATTATTATATTACAGATTATTTTTATAGATTACTTCTATTAAATTATTTAAGTATTGCAAATTATTTAAAATTAATCTTTTATTTTTACAATTATATTTAAACACTGTTATAAGTAAATATATTTATATATTAGTTTTATTTTGGTTTACAGCTTCTTGTCTGAATTTATTTTGATGAGAAAGATTCATTATTCTGGTATAATAAAGCATTGTTAAAAAGATGTTAATATTTTATGTAAAATGTTTGGCAGGAGCAAACAGCCAATGAAATGTCAGTTGCATTATTTCAATGATTCAGACTTAATGGCATTGAAATGTTTTGGGGCAGAAAGTTCAAGCATTTTGGTTTTAGTTTCCCAAAACTACTAGTGAAAAATTGTTTCACAGTGAAGAAATAATTCGTCCATAGATAAACCTTATTATAATTCTTCCTATTGATTCACTGAAATCAAAATGTTTGTTCTGAAATATTGCTGGTTCATCGAGCTTTTTGCTGAATGCAAGATGAGGTCTAAGTCATAGCTTTCTGGTGAACTGCTGGTCACCAAATGTAATGGTCCAGAATTTTCATGATCTGCACTAGAATCGGAAACTTCTTCAAAGGTCTGCTGCTCAGATCAGCAGCTATCCAGGACTTCAAAGTTCTTGTTACAGAGCCAGAAAGAATCCTTCATTCTTCAGTGCGGCTCACGCTATGGCTAGTATCAGGGACAGTGAAGCTGTGGAGCTGTAAGCATGTCCTGTGACACAGAATATGCTGCATCCGTGGATGCTAATGGAAAAATTGGAGTTCCTTAAGAGTTCATGATAATAAAAGTACAGTTGAGTATTTAGTAGAAAAAATCCTAGATTTGAAAAAAAAAATTGATTATGGTTCCCCTTACATTGGTATGTATTGCATTTTGTTGCATATTACATCTAATAAAGGTAAGTTTAGTGGCATCAGCCATCAGACAATCCCCTAAATCAGGCATTTTTGTCACTTTTTTTTTATTGCAAATAATGTCACTGCCTTTTAGTGACACCTGCTGGAAGGAGTGGGCCCCCCATCTGCTGAGAGACAAGAAGAGCACACAGAAGTTTTGTCCCGCGTTTTCCTGAAGTACTGAAATTTTGAAAGAAAGCTCATTCGGAATTAAGTGCCCTGTTTGCAGCACTACGTAGTATTTTCCCCAAATCTGGATAAAACGGGAGGATTGTGTAAACAAGTTCCAAAGTGTTCCAAAACTAATTCTGGTCTTGGAAGGCAAAAAAAGAAGGAAAGATAATCCACATTTAAAATTTACAGTTGGTTGAATGAAGCAGAACATTGGTTAGTCTCCCGAAATACAGGCCACATAATTAGTCTAGTTTATGAGAACTGCAACTAAGATAAATATGAGCGTACAACACCTGCAGCTAACATGAAGTGAATGAAGTCTGATACAAGTGACTCCAAATGCTCTTAAAACATGCTTGATTGAAGTTTGTTTGCTGTTTGTTGATACTGTTTATTTTTATAGTTCTAAATAGATTACCGGAAATTTCTCAAAAAAGCTGCTGTTGAAATACTCCTAATCTTAGTTGAAGTGGCAGAAATCTTTCAAGATGAATTTGCAGAAGCTGCAGCTGAGATATTTGGTTGTTGTACAAAAAACTGTACAATACAGATAATGCATTTTGATAGTCTAGCTGGCATGGATACTAAATAGCTACACTTTTTGGTACAGCCTTCTGCAAAACATTTTGACTCCTTACAAGAGCAAGGTATAGAGAAGGAATGGTGTTTGTATAGCAGTAGCGCATGTTGCTTTGAGTCTTAAATCAATTATGGATTTTCATCAATGATGGTTATTCATAAATGTTTATTGGAAATTTTATTATTACCTTTCTCTTTATAGGAAAACTGCTATGCCAACATTATGGGAATCACTAGAAGAACCTGATATACTCGATACTACTGAGTTTGAATATTTATTCTCCAAAGACACCGCTCAGGAAAAAAGAAAACCGTTATCAGAGACTTACGAAAAAAAAACCAAGGCCAAAAAGGTATTTCTTGTTTCTTTGTATTTGCTTTTCTTGTGTCACTGTTTAGTGTTACATTTTAAGAAAACACCCTTTTTATTTATTGTTAAACAAACAGATATTAGATGGATTTGTAAATTCTTTATCCGAATAAGTGGATTGCTGATTCAAATCTTGCTTGAGAATGCATGGTTATTATTTGTCTTGTAAGATTTCTTGCCTTTGAAAATGAAAGCTCCACATCCCAGTGAGATATATAAATTATTCTATAGGAGAGCTGAACAAAAGTTCTAAGACATATCTAAAAGTACAAATATTTCAGGCCATGTCTGCCCTTGAACTGATTTATCATTAAAGCCTGTCATTAAGTTATTGTAGTTATCCTTTCTTCTATTAAGATTAATTTTATTGGAAAAATAAAGTATAAGGCAAGATAGGACTGTTATATGTTTTGATTAAGGAATGCCAAAAAGCTTTTTTCCGGTATAGCTAAAGATCTCTATCAGGAAGGGACAGGCCAATCGTGTCTTTAACAGCCAGAAGTTAATGGAGTAGTTATGTCATTACCTCAGACACGATACCTTACAGAGACAGCTTGTACTTGTCAATTATGATGAGTAGATAGGACAAAGAAATGACATGAGTAATATTTGCTGCAGGAAAAATTTTAGGCTGAATAATAATTGATACTGTTTTCCTAAAACACTGTGGTTGTGTGTTAGAAACCTGTTTAAATACATACTGTATCACAAATCTAGTTGAGTTTACCTGATTGGAACCACAAGAGGGCACTTCATATGTAAGCTATGCTAGCTACCTTTTTCAGTTTTGTAATATGTGTAATGTGAAATATACATACACACATACATATTAGTGCCATCAGCCCTTTCAAAACATCTTTGATTATAAACTTCCTGGTTGTGTCTTAGTGCAGTAGTTAATGAGAAGTGTGAATAACTCTATAGAATTTATAAAATTGAAACTTGTGAAAAGTGGTAAATGGGGCCAGGATGGGGGCATGCTGGCATTTGTAAATACACTGTAAAAAAAGTATTAATTGCTAAAGTCGTTCAAGTGTTAGACTGAAGTTGGACATGAACATCTCTGTGAAAAATATTTTGACATATTTTACTTGACAAATGCTACAAGTGCGTATGTCATGTAGTACTCAGCTGTATCTGTAAATCCCATTAGTGCATGTATCTGATGCCCTCTTTCTAAAATTTATTTTTACATCTCATTAATTTACCTCTTTCGGAAATAATTATTTAATAGGAAATACAGATTTCTAAAGAACTTCAAAGGGTGTAATCAATGTAACTTTAATGGAGAAATAATATGCACTAAAGGTTACCTTTCTTTTTCAAAATCTTATCAATTAAGTGAATATACCTGTTTCTCCAGGTGTATAACAGAAAATCAGGTAGAGAGTTAGGCCTGTATTCTGAAGGATGAAACTGCAGTATTATTTTTCCTTCCTGCTTTGTAAACTAACTTATTTGCTACAGCAGCACAGTTTTTTAAAGATCTCTCTTAACTTTATCCAAAAAGAAATTGGATAATAGTTACTCTATACAATATGGGAAATAATGATGTAATAATTTATTGTGAAAAAACAGAATGTTGTCTTACAAATACATCTTCTTTTTATGTCAATGTTTGAATTATTCTGTTTTGTTATTAAATGTAATCTTATTTTTTACTTATTTTAAGACTAGAGATGTATTTACTGAAATTAATGAAATAAAAAATGTTCCTTTGAAGTATTGTGTGAAAATACAAAAACAAATCTCCTAAGAGATAAATTAATAGTTATATCTGTTACTGTCTCTTTAGTTTGGTGAAATTCAAGTCATTATACTCATGATGTTACAAACCACGGGAATTGTAGGACTTTCTGTGAAATATTAAAAAAAAATGGTCAGCAACATCAAACTTTCCTTCATTTGGTCAATTAAAAACAATCAGCTTTTAGAATTCAAATGACATTTGAATTTAATGGGGTATAGAAGCATTTTCTTATTTTGTATTCTATATTTCCACCTTTCTCTGTTCAATGACTCGTAGTGGCAGCTGAATATTTTTACGGACAGTTGGTTCTCTCACATGGTCCTGTGTTTACTTGTTTCTCCGAAAGCCCAGATGTCTGCAGGCTGGCTCTAATGGATCAATCTTGGTGGGCTGCAAGTGATACAGTAGTAGGAAGGCATTTTATTTAGTTACAGGAGGGTTTATTTGTAGATAGTGACAGAAAGTTCCTGTAGGTTAATGTAGAACTGTTAGTTCTGCTGACTTTATTTGTGCTTTCTTATGCTTTTTCTCGGCTCTCAACTTCTCTTGGCTTTTTTCTAAAAATTATATCTATCTACTAGGGTTTTAACAACAGTCTTCTTCAGTACAGAAATTTGTGCTTGTCTGGTCTTAAGACTGCTACAAGTGTCATGGTGTATGGAATTGTATAATCTCATTAAAGATGCTTTCTACAGACATTAAGACACATGAATCTTACGAGGTTCATCATATGTTATAATTTTTAGTTGATGCTGTGTCATTTTGTATTTCTTCGTAAATTCATTTCTCATGTTCTATAAAAAAGCATTCTGAAGCAAGTTATAGGTACAGTGATAGAATCTGGAGTAGTAGTTTGTGTTTGGAATAGACAAGCCGTTTTATTTAATAATACATGTTAGTGCTGACCTATTCACTGTATTAAATCTCTTCTCTGCACAACTTTGTCCCAATTCATACCATCTTATACAAACTAAGTTTGGCCTGTTTGGTATTTAGAGAAATGCTAGATCAATAGGTGGTGCAGGATTGCTTGTCAAAACATGATTACTTAATACTTTTCTCTTTGAATGAGAATTACATCCATGCCTCACAATCAGGTTCCTTATGGAAATGGAAGTAAGATTCTGTCTTTCAAATTAGAGGAAAATTTTCCTGTATAAGCAACTCTTCTTTATAAAACTAAGGAGACTTTAACGTTTAGCGGCCTGTTGAATTATGACTTCCTTACCATCTATTTACATTTCTCTTGCATTTCCAAGTAAAGTAATATTACTGAATTTATTCTTAGAATTATTATTTTTGTGAAACCAGTCAAAATAATCTGTATGCTTAGTCTGTGAAATGAATGCTTCTGTGGAAAGCATCACATTAACCCTACAGAAATGTCACTTTGTTCTGTTCTTACCCATTTGTCCACATAGTATATACCTTATGGCAACACAGATTGAAATATTCACTGTGTACTGTGCTTTTGCTGCTTACAACTGATAGACATCTACAATATTCAGCCAAGAATATCTAAATCTTGTCCTACATAAGTGGAATGGATGGTCAATTTTCCAGTACCATTTGGAAAGTTATGCTCAGAAGGGAAACTTCCAAGTATAGATTTATATTCATATATATGTTTATACTAACACAATACAGTATAATATATGATTTATAAAATAAATATTTATATTATAGAATTTATTTATGGTCACACATATACTCAGTGTCAAAATAGGAGAATGCATTGAGGATTCTGTGGGCATCTATGCTGCAGGTGGTTACCTTGCTATTTTGACTTATGACCTGGATAATGGAATATTAAACTCTGCAGCCACCACCTAGTTGTGAGAGGCTTCAAGTGCACTGCAGTAGACTCTTCAGAAAGCTTTCATGTGTCAAAGTTATGGTCTGAAATATAGGGATAAGCACAAAGTTAATATAGTTAAGGATATTAACTTATTTTAAGTTAATATCGTTATTATTAAGGATAATAACTTTATTATCCTTATAAATAAAGGATTTTTTAAATTTCCTTTCCTTATTAGAAATAAGATGGGGTACAACTGGCTGACTGACTAGGTAATAGTTTAGTGGAAAGGTTCTTGGGATTGTAATGACTCACAAGAGGAACGTGAATTGTCGAATTGTGATACTAATAAAAAGGGAAAACATAACTCTGATAGCTCAATAGAAGTATTGCTTGCAAGACAATCTGCTTAGCTATGTCTCGGTTAAGAAGTGCATGTAGATTTAGGCACTACAGCCTTTCATTACAAATGTTTACCAACTGTAAAGAGTCAAGAAGAGTGAGAATGGTGAAAAGTGTAGAAGTAGTCTCTGAGAAAAGAATTAAATTATTATGATTGTTTAGTCTAGAAAAGAGGAGATTGTTTGGGACACACAGTAGGTGTCATCAAGTGCTTGCAGCTGCTGCAAAGAAAAATTATGAAAAGCTTTCTAAGAGTAAGGATACCAAAGGAATGCAGAGCAATTTTGGCTAGGGAAATTGTGTTTCTGTATTGGGAGATCTTTAGGAAATTTTTTTTAGAATGATATACGTATAGGTGATACTGTCTTGAAGTGCAGAAATGCTTTGGATGGCATTTTGAGTGCTTTTCCAACATCATAATCCTGTTACTCAATTAAAAGGCATAAAGTCCACTTCCTGTTGATTTTCCTATGGATGGAAACAGCTGAGTATCTTTTTTTCCAGAGTGGAAGCACTTTAATGATTACCAAATTTGTTGCTTTCGTGCCTGACAGAAAATGGCTTACTAATTGAGTTACGCTGGCTTCTAGAGGCTATCATCCTGATATGAGGATGAAATTATTAGAATTTGAAATGCAGTTATTAAAAAATAAGGTATTCTAACAAGTATGTGCGAATAAAAGGAAGGAAATTTAAGAAGCTTCCAGCAGCAATGGTAATACAACTTCTTAAAGGACTGCATGGACGGTGATTTTATTTTTAGGCATATATTAACGTACTTTGAAAAAACATAGTACATTCACTTAATAGTGATACAATGTAAAAATAATGTAGTTTAAATGAAGGTCAGATCTAGCTTTTTGGTGCACTGATATATTCTTGAAGTTTGTTGTGGTAATTCTTACATGGGCTTAGAAGCTCCGCAAAGTGTGTGGCTGCTCATGCTTCTTTGAACATGCACTCCTTTGGAAAATTTAGCAGCTTTGCAAATCTCTTATTTTTTTTCCAAGTCTGCATCCTCTGAAATATTTCAGGAAACCCATATTTTGTGCATTTATCTCCTCTGCATATTTGCAATCTTGTAAATAAGAGTTGTACAGTATTAGGTAGATAATGATTGTCATGGTTTACCACAACAATGATCAAAATAAATATTTTAGTTTTTTACATATGATATCTTGAGAGTAGAATTTGTCTTTTCTGGATGGGGACAATTTATTATCTAGATGAATATATTAGTTATGTCCCAATGTTAGCACAAAATTGTGTGCAATATTTAAGAATTAAGAATTAATTAAGACCTATGATTTCTTTACCTGCTGTATTTTCCACTAACACTCGCATTAGAGCATTTGTCTAGGAATGTATAGTTTATTTAAAAAAACATATTGTAAATTATATTTGTGAAATTGTAAATGAACTTCAGCTATAAAGTTTTATGTACCAAATATGTTTAACTGTAAGTAGATTCAGTACAGTACCATTAAGGTCTATAGCTCTTTATGAAAACAATGAAAACTGAAAACAATTAGCATATTAAAGCTCTAACATATTTTTCTGAAAAAAAACCCAAACAACAACCAAACCCACATCAATTGTTTTTGAAAGAACTCAGCTTTCAATAGAACTGAATATAATTTGAAGGATCTAACAAACATCATTCCCAGTCTGTGAAAGTATTCTGTAGATATTTTCATGTCAGATGAAGGACTAAAGTTTTACATGCAAACAATTTTGCTTTCATTCATTCTAAACTGTTAACATTTCTTGTCTGTACATATTCATGCAAATTTTTAAGATGATAGCCACATGTAATTGTTTTCCAGCTATATGTTCTCCCTTTTTGTTAAATCTGCAGAACCAAAATCTGTTCTGGTAGTACCATATAGAAGAGAGGCAGAATTAGGACATACATTCTGGAGTGAAATAAAAAACAGGATTCATTATGTATTAAGCTATGATATCCTGTAAGCCTGAAAAAGAGGTAATTTAGAAAAGAAAATTTCTTTGCTGTGAATTATTCCATGTGCATTCTGTAGCTCCACTGCTGGACTTACACATGTGCTGAAGTTGCAGTAGTTTTCCAATATATTTGAGAACTTGTTACTAACTTATCCTCAAAAGCTCAAGTATTTTCTATACTTTTTCAAGAAACAGGATAGTTGGATGTTTGTGATGCCACTCTGTCTTCATCTTGCCAAAAAAAATGAGTAAATGTCAAGTAATTCGTGTCAGGTGTATACTCCAAATGAAAGTCCATCAATCATTTTTGGCCCTTTAGTGCGTTGATTATCATTTCAAAGACGCAGGAGGACATTAAAGATAATGGCTTTTCTGTTGTCTATTATCTCTAACAGGCTTCACGTAATTATTAACATGTGCTCTCATTTAAGAAGAGTGTCAATATTTTCAGTGAATTGCATTTTTTTAACTGAAAGGGATATGTCAGTCAGCAAGTCTTTTGTCCATCTAACTAAATGAGGAATTACAATTAATGAATTTTGTGTATCTGCAAGAAGGACAGATATTGCAGAAAATGTTGGAAGCTTTGCAGGGTTGAAACACGACTGTCTTCAGCTGTCTGCATAAGATAATAAACAGTGCTCAGACTCGAGTAGAAGTAGTAAAATGCTAGTGTGTGCTCTTCCGAGGCACTCTCACTTTCTTTTTATTTTTTGTGCTGTACTGAGAAGAATGAATATGCCGTTTCCTTCTTTACAACAAAGTTCTGCGGTCATGTAGGATATGGAAAGTATCCATAAAGGGTAAATATCTATTTTGTGGCTTTGGTTTGTTTTTACAGTTTTGATAGGAATAAAGATATTGAAATAAGTTTCTCACTATTTCATTTTTTACCTCCTCTTTTATCCTGAGAAATTGCCATTTGTTTGTCCTTTAGCAGAAGGCTAAAAATAGTGAGGTTGTTTCATCCAATAGAATTGCAAATAGAATTATGACTCCTAAAATATTTTAAAAATATTTTAAAAATATAAAGCTATGGTTCTTCCATGTTAATTAAAAATAGTTAAATTTGGGTCTCCTCTGAGTAGGAATAGAAGAGATAATGTCTAGTCTTAAGCTTCTGAAATTTCATTGGTAACTCTTGGAGTGTTTACGTAGGATGGCTTGAGGGCCATACTTGCTGCTTGTGCAGGATATTCGTCCTCTGTTTGAACAGGGTTTTAGCAGACTACTTATGGGTCCAGGCTGTTGACTTCACCATAGAAGTTAATGAGTGGGAATGGAGGGAAACACTGTGATATGCAGGACAGCTTTTTAGCTTATGGTTTCTCTCAATATATTTAAATATTATGGAAAGAATCCATACACCAGCAGGAGGAAGATTTAGCTTTTAATCACGAAAGTAAACTGAATCTATTCAGATTTCAGCACCAGTGAGTGTCCTGGACAGAACGTAGACATTACAGTTAGACAAAACAGTGAAGTCTGTCCTAGAATATTTAATGAAATACATTTCTGACTACATTATAGAAACACCTTTTAATGGGAATGACAGAATAATTTATGAACGTATTCAAGCTTACAGTATGTCTCCACTTTTAAATTAGATGATAAATATTTGAAAGACGTAGAAGGGGCAGTTGTGTACAGCAAATCAACTAACTTAATAACATTAAAAAATAGTCAAGGAACACCACATAGAGCAAATAATGTTATGGATCAGTGAATTAAATGAATTAGCACCAGCAGTCACAGTTTTGTCACAGAGCCAGAAGATGCTGCACCCATTACAACGATACATTCATAGTCTGGAGGAGCAGCAGGCAGCTGGCAAATCCTGCCAGCTGGCATAGCAGCATCAACTGGCGTCAGCTGGATTTTAGCTGCTTACCTGTCTCTGCCAGCTACAAGCAAGTCCCAATATGCTGAGAGGTGATCAGTGATTTGTCTTTTAAAATAGTAGACTAAATAGTTCAAGGCAGTCTTTACAAACTTTCATTTTATTCACCTTATGGTTTTTACGACCTGGAAAAGTGCTGATTTTTTTGTCTCCTTTCCATTTGCAATTCACAAACGTATTTAATTCCCTGTCAGTGACTTTCCCAGAATAACCATAATTTGGAGCAAAATGAGTATCTCTGAAAATACGTTCTCTGTTTTACTACTGATTATATATTTTTGTTGCAAAATCTTTCAAGTTATACATTGGTTCTAAAAATCTGTGACAAAAGTCCTATGTAATACCCAGCATTACAACTGTGTTTTTAAAGTAGTTTTATGCCCAGTTTAAGCTATCCTGTTGTCTTGTTGCTCTATTTTTGCTCTCTAAAGAATAAAATATTAGCCCTCAGTTACAGATTTTTCAGTTGGTTGAAGCTATTTCAGGTAGAGTCTAGTTTGATGCCTGGTAATTGTGACCACGTGTACATTTGTCTAAAATGCATGTGAACATACAGTTAGTTGGCCATTTCAAACATGAATCTCTGTTTTAGCTTTTAAAATTATACAGGGTCATCTTCAAAATTTTTTTACTAATCTGTGAAAGAGGAAGTCTTGCTTAGCAATGTGAGCTAATTGGATCATGTCTGGAGAATATATTTGCACTTAAAAATACTTTAATAGAATGATTTCAAATGTCATATCGTCTACAACGGCTATAGTCTGGAAAAGTTTTGCCTCAAACTAGGCATGTGTAATGGGGTTTATGACAACCTACGAATTTGCCCCTGAATAAGGTCAACTTGGAGGTCAGCGAATGCTATACAAATTGCATACTACTCAAGCCTGTAATTATCCCTGTAAGAAGTTAATGTGCTGCGGAGTTCAGCAAATTCGTGTAAAGCTTCAGAAATGACTGTGATAAACTATGCAGTTACATTTGCTCTGAAAAATCACAGTCGACAGGATGTGATGCTTACAGAGTGTTCATTTATGGTAACTTGTAGCCAAATCATTTTCTCTGCTTGTGTACTCAGGATATAAAGATCCTGAATTCTTTCTTACTTGAGGGAAACACTTTATAGTATTATTTTCTTAATATCCAACGTACATGCTGTACATGTAGGCTGAAAAAAAACCTCTCAGGATAGATTTTTATTTCCAATTTTGGCAGAAAATATGCAACATCTACTTTAATATAACTTCATTAAACGTTGAGTCCTTACAACAGGGGCATAAAATGTCTGTCAGATCTTTACTGAAACCAGCACGTATTCCAACTTGTTGTATTTTTAAATTTCAGTAGTCTATAGGTAAGAACTAACTTTGCATTTTCAGACGAAAATGACACTCTCATTTCTCTTTTTTCTGTATTTTTCAACTACAAATCTACTTTTATATAGGTGAATGACTAAGCAGTTGTGCAGTTAAATATTCCTAAATTCTGTAAAATATAGGTAAGAAACATTTCTGTGAGTTAGTATAAATTTTGTCAGTTAATTGTCTGTAATGTGAGCATCTATAAGAATATTACATGGATAAGGGATAACAATTATTTAAAATTCTTAATGTTATTCAGTATCCAAATATTAGTGTCACCCACCTATTAAAATTAAATTTGGATACATATAGATTAAATATTGTTCAGATACTTGGAATATAAATTTAGGGAAAACTTAGCTATGAGTTTTAGCTTTACAAATGAGTTAGTATGTTTAATAGTATTTGTTCGTCAACGCTATTAATCCAATTGCTTGGATCTGAACATTTCGTATTTTGAAGAACTTATGTCTGTATTGCATTTTGTGATGTGCTGCTGTCGTATCTTCCTTATGACGTAAATCGAAATCACAAATACCAACAGTCCAAACATTGTGGGTAGTTTGGTTATGAAATGTCTAACATCTGAACTACACTTCTAAAATTCTGATGCTTTACTTTTCATTACTTTATTTAGGGACTGATCCACATCGGTTGCACTAATTTCAACAAGCCAAAATAACTTTCTCAAGTTTTCCTTCCTTCCCATTTCTTCTTCTCCCCCCACCTGACATCTGAAAAGATTACAATCTGAATTTCAGTATGTTATACTAACAAATGTCTGTAACCAAAAATCTGAACAAAATCCTCAAATCCTTGTGAAGTGTCAAGGGTGTGGAAGAAACACATTCAGACAAGGGTGAAAGAAATCCTTTCAGTAGCCCCTAGTGCTCCAGAAATAGTGTTGAAAGGGTGTAAGAAGATATTTCTCCAATTCTCCTTGGTCAGGGATTGATCCTTTGTCAAAAAGATGGACTCTAATGTGTTCACACTGAAATATAAACTAGTAGACAAACCAAGGAACTTGTGATGTACTCAGAATATTTTAAATAGTTCTGCCCTGATCACCTTCAAGAGAAAGGGGAATAAGTACATTCGAGAGTAAATATATGCGGTGCCTTTATTTTCCTCCTTAATAGCATCCTACAAGTAAGAGGTGATATTCTTTACTAGACCTGGTGAGAATTCAAGCTTACATTTATCAGCCATTTCTTAAAGTGCAGAGCACAGAGATAAGATTAAGGTCTTACTATGACATTTAGTAACAAAAAAGGTTTGATGTTTGGACAGGCATTGAATTCAATTCACAAATTAGCTTCTGTTGAAATGTGAATGATTCCTTTGTAGAGTGTTCATTTACCTCAGATCATTTTGCATTTTCTTTCTAGATTATCAAATTATTGGATGGTAAACGGTCTCAAACTGTAGGAATTTTAATATCAAGTTTGCACCTGGAGATGAAGGATATTCAACAAGGTAGGTGTTTCTTACATTTAATGTATCCTATTTACATGGATATATTCTCATAGCCCCTTCAGGGAATTTCTTACATTACAGAATGTGCTTTGAATATAGTACTCTTTAAGTTATCGGAGGAATTCTTCTTCCAGTATATTCCAGTGTATGTAAAATTTTCACCTAAATAATCAGAATTGAATTTAGGTACAACTCCTTCTGTACTGTTTCAGTTTGCATATCACTTTCAATACACGATTTTCTCAAAACTCTTTCATATTCCTCTCCTACAGTTCCCTCCTTTTTCCTAAGCAAGTCCTCCACTGACAAAAATTAAGTGTTGGGCTTATATATAAATCTTTCGGGCTTCCAACATGCAGTCGATATTTGTTGGATGTTTAAGTTTTGCTTCATTAGCAGTATAAAAAGCACATTGCTACCACGCAGCAATCAGAAGGACGATTATTGGATGGCATTTTGCAAAGCGTAGGGCTGCTCAGTATAAATTCCATTACTGGTAGAAATTATCTGAGTTTGCCAATGCAGCTGTAGAGAAATACAGATTCTTCAGAATACTGGGGTAATTCAGATTCTGCTTATGTTCTGGATTTTAAAAGATATTGTTTAAGGATATTGTTTATTTCTTTTTCACATTAAAGAAAGGAAAATATTCACCATTTAAAACAACTGCTGGAAGAAGTCAAGTTGATGTCTCCCTTTTTGCTATTGTTTTCCCTCCATCACATGCAAATACTGGATAGAGTGTTGAGAAGCTGCTGGCGTTGATTATTATTAGTTTCAGAAGAGCCTTTGAGTGTCTAGCACTTTAAAATCACAAGGACTTACAGATGTCTCTTGGGGTGGAGGGAAACAACAAAAAGAAGGAATAACTGTGTGCCTGCCAGTATTGTGTGAAAGGTAGCAGAATGAGATGGAAAAAAAACTGCTGTTACTAGAAGTCTGAGTAATTGGCTAGCAGGAATTACAGCAGCATAGGATAGGGTAGCAGCTGTATTATAAAAACTGGATAGTATTCTTAAGTATCCTCAGAGGTGTTTTCATGACTTTTTATTTTCCATGCCACGACGTGCTACAAAAATAGAACATCTTTCTCTCTCTCTCTCTTTCTCTCTGTCTCTCTCTGTGTCACTTGCTGTACTTCTATAGATTTTGAAACCCTTTGGCCAATTTATACCAAATTTAAAAGAAAAGAGTAAGTCAAATGTTTGGGTATGTATTCACTAGCATTTTAGCTTGAATCAACAGTGCACTTTTGAATCAAATCCACCAGTTGTCCCCTGTGCTGTGTTTGCATTGCAGAGCAATGCAGAGCAGTCTTAGAGTGCACACACATCCTTCAGAATTAAATTAAATGAGAAGATGTGCCCTAGGAGCACGTCAGCAGTCTCCACCTACAGCAGGTTTTAAATTCCACAGGATCAGATGAGAGCTAGTAAGAACTCCCTGAAATGTGTATAGTGTGAACACTGGATCCACAGTATCAGCTGTTGCTGTCTCCAAATCCATTGCTAAAGACTACACTACTTACTGTTGTAGACATAGCTAATGTAGTCGTACAAGTCTAATGAAAATTAGAGTGTTGGTGGAAGAGAGACACCAAAACAAGTGCTGTCACTGAAGGAAAGTTTATAACTCATCACCCACTCTCTTCTGAGGTAGCAAATGACTGGCCTGTCACCACATGTGTTGCTCAAAGCAGCAACAGGATATGCTGCCTCTTGCTTACGGAAAGAGCTAGGAGACACAAACAGGATTTGGGAACACTGTTGGTGGAATATTTTTTAAAATATATTACAAAGCTGGATGAGTGACTAATCAAGATCTGTGTGCAGACTATCTTAAGGAAAAAAACACAGTTCACCAGACTCAGGGGAAACACCTGTTCTTTAGACAGGATCTTTTGAAATGCATAGTATAATGAAGACAACAGCAGAACGATGCTTGTTTCTCTTTTAGTGTGTGTTTATCCCCTAGTATTTTGTTTGATTTAAATCTGTGTGCAGTCTTCCCTATCAGCTGACAAATTCTTTGAAGACCGCTATCGTCAATGTACTGAATGAAAAAAATCATAATAAGCTAAATAGCTCATGGCAACACCTAACCAAAAAAGCATATGATCACTGAGTGATGAATGTCAAAGTACTTTTTTTTATAAAGTGAAGTTACAAAGAGTTACCTCTAAGAGACATGAAAATTAAGCACTCATCCCTTTTTTCAAGCCAATTTTCATTGCATAATTCAGTATGTGAAAGACAGGGAAGAGAAAAGTTAATGGTCTTTGGCAGCTTGCAACAGAGAATGAAGAAACTTGAAGCAAAAGAAAGTGGAAATGAAAAAAAAGGATATATAATTTTATTTCAACTTTTTCTGACCATGTCTGCTGAAAAGCCATGTACAAATGAATTTACTGTCTATGTATAGTGTACTGGTTACTCTACTGTCAGTAGCAGGTACAGAAATACAGATACAGAAAAACTGTCCTCAGATGAACTGCCCTATGCATACTGATACACATAAAATTGTAGAAAAAACAAGAGTAATCATAAGAAAAATTACATCCTTCTTTAAAATACTGTGCAAATCCTTCATCTATAGGATTACCCTCTCAAATTACATAGCTTCACAGCATATTCTGTAGATAGTAGTGCAAAATAGACAAGTGACCATATCTGGCACCCAGATGTTTCGGTTTGCATTTGATAATGAGCCAGCTGTCACACTTCAGGAAGGGAATCTCCCATGCATGCTTGTTTGAGAGAGTGAAGTTTATCCTTTGCAGAGAAGTTGAAATTCTTGCTGTATTTGAGTACAATCTAGGGAGAAGACAATGTAAAATTGAATAATTATTTGGCTAGTATTGGTATTATATGAAGCAGAGGGAAGAGCTATGGATGTCATCTATTTGGACTTCTGTAAGGTTTCTGACACGGTCCCCCACAATATCCTGCTGTCTAAATTGGAGAGATATGGATTTGGAGGGTGGACTGTTCAGTGAGTGAGGACTTGGTTGGATGGTCACATCCAGGGGATAGTGGTCAAAGGCTTAATGTCTGGATGGAGATTGGTGACAAGTGGTGTCCTTCAGAGGTCCACATTGGGACTAGTACTGTTTAATACCTGCATCAATGACCCAGATAGTGGAATCGAGTGCACTCTCAGCAAGTTTGCAGATGACACCAAACTGAGTGGTGCAGTTGACATGCCTGAAGGATGGGGTGCCATATGGAGGGACCTGGACAAGCTCGAGAAATGGGTCTGTGTGAACTTCATGAGGTTTAACAAAGCCAAGTGCAGGGTCCTGTGCATGGGTCAGGGCAACTCCCAGCATCAGTACAGGCTAGGGGATTGAAGGGATTGAGAGCAGCACTGAGGAGAAGGACTTGGGGGTACTGGAGGATGAAAATCTGGACATGAGCTGGCAGGGTGTGCTCGCAGCCCAGAAGGCCAACCACACCCTGGGCTGCATCAAGAGAAGAGTGGTCAGCAGATCGAGGGAAATGATTCTGCCCCTCTACTCTGGTGAGACCCCACCTGGAGTCCTGCATCCAGCTCTGGAGTCCTCAGCAGAGGAAAGACACGGACCTGTTGGAGCGGGTCCAGAGGAGGGCCACAAAAATGATCAGAGGGCTGGAACAGCTGTTCTATGAGGAAAGGCTGAGAGAGTTGGGGCTGTTCAGAGGAGAGAAAGCTCCAGAGAGACCTTATAGCAGCCTTTCAGTACCTGAAGGGAGTCTACAGGAAAGCTGAAGAGGGACTTTTTACAAGGGCGTGTAGTGGTAGGACAATGGTTTTTTAAACTAAAAGGACATAGATTTAGACTAGATAGAAGGAAGAATTTTTTTACAGTGAGAGTGAAGAGACACTAAAACAAGTTGCCCAGAAAGGTGGAAGATGCCCCATCCCTGGAAACATTCGAAAGTTAACATTGTCATGCTGCACCTGTACTAATACTCAGGTTTCTTAACAGGTGGGAGAGGAAGTGAAATCCTAGGTGCTGTGATGTTCTGAGTACATAAACAAATTTTATTGGTGAATTTGGTATTCAAAAGGGTAATATAGTTTCTGATTAGACCACTATTAATGATACTGATTTCCTGAGCAGGAGAAGCCGACAGTAAATCTGCCTGTCTCTATGCTATGCAAGATCTGTATTTATATTTAAAAATCATGGAATAGAATCATAGAATCATAGAATGCTTTGGGTTGGAAGGGACCTTTAGAGGTCATCTAGCCCAAACCCCCTGCAGTGAGCAGGGAGATCTTTTAACTAGATCAGGTTTCTCAGAGCCCCGTTCAACCTGGCCTTGAATGTTTCCAGGGATGGGGTCTCCACTACTGCTCAGGGCAACCTGTTCCAGTGTTTCACCACCCTCATTGTAAAAAATTTGTTCCTTATATCCAGTCTAAATCTGCCCTCCCTTAGTTTAAAACCATTATTCCTTGTTCTGTCACAACAGGCCTTGCTAAAAAGATTGTCCCTATAAATAAAATAACAATAATCAAATTGTACATAGTTTTGAGATTATTTTCAAGGCTTCATCCCTGCATTTTTTTAAAAGCTTTATAAAGAAGAGATCAGGAATAGTGGAGATCAGCTGTTAGATAAGGAACATGCTTTAACACTACTCACTTAGAGAAGTAATCTCCATTTCACATTAATGCATTCTGTCTTACTTTTCCTATCATTGTTCGGCTGAAATGTTACAGCTGGAGATACAAACTTGCGGCTCAGGACTGCTTATGTGGCTTTGCTGTTGAACTATTACAACTCCACAGTGAGGTGTTTCAGTTATGTTTCTAATAGGAATGCTGATTGCAACTATACGAAGACCCTCTGTGGGCACTGGTCCCGACTTTTTACAGGGCGACATTCCAGTCCCTCCGGCAGTTCCCAATATAGTAGCTAGCAATAACAGTATATGGGAAAACACTTAATAAATACTCTTTTCTGCAGCGTACATCATCTGTGCTTGCTTCCTATGAGCTACTGAGGTCTTTGTTCAAGAGTAAACTGGCAAAATTGTGGGGCAGCCCAGATGTTAAAAGTTTAGTTACAGAAAATGGGATGTAGTTAGAATGTAGATGCCAATGTCCAAAAGACTGATTCTCCTGAATCCCTCCCTACCCCCGTAGCACCTGCATTTTGCCACTAAAATTGTGGGGAACCAGTAGTTCTTCTGAACATTGCTGGAAGTAGTTCAGTGCTGAACACTCATGATTTCCATCAGGATGCACTAACTAGATGGTCTCACGTGCTGGTATGTTTTCCTAGGGACCAAACCTGTGAGATGCAGTAGATCGCACCAGATGCACAGTTTATAGCTTATTGCACTCTTTGTGGCAATAAAGTGCTGTATTTCTCCATACAGAGCAGCAGCAGGCTTTGCTAGTACATTTACCAAGGCAAGAGTTTAACACTGTAGCACTGCAGCGCTGACAGAACTTAGCTTATATATACAGCAAAGGGGAGAATTTAACGCTGATCCTTGGCATTGAGACTATTTCCAATGCTAATTTAGTAATTTTTGTTTTTCTTTGCTAGGTTTTAAGCAATTAAATGGAGTCTCAGACATATTTGTTAAATCAGAGTAGCACTGGCCAAAGTGTAATAGCACATATGGGGACCTGGTATGTTTATTGTGCATTTGGAACATTCTTGTGTTCACCAACAATGTCAATAATCTATGCAGAGGCACATAAAGCTTTGAAAATATTCAAGAAATGCATTTGATCACACTTAGACGGGAATTGATTAAAATGGATTTTGTTAAAAAGCCTATTTCATGCCATCTGCTTTTGTAGATTCACTTCATTATTGGGGTTTTTTTTGTTTTTGGTTGCTCCTCAAATGTGGAATATATTTTTATGATAGTGTCACAGTAATGATATTCTACTGGTGAGCAACGCAAATAACTATCACGCCACTCTGCATCAGAATTTTTTGTGTTGCATTGTAGGAGGGGACTGACGTTCTAGAAAGAACACAATTATGATACTGTTGTACAATGTCGGTCAACCAGTTGGAAAGTGTTTAATTGGTCTTCTCCAACTTTGTGATTTGCCCTTCATTGTCAACATGTTGGAGTAAATAATTGAAAGAATGTGAACAGTAGATTAGATCACCTAGACTGATGATCAATCCAATAATCATTCTAATTCTATATTATGTATCTAATCATACTGGGATTTCTGTGTGGTCTTCCTCTCATGAGAGGCAGCAGAAGTTATATAAACAAGTTGCATTGTCTTAGTGCAATTTATGGTTTATGGCACATCTAAGCTTTAGAGGACAGTATCGTTGTTAACCAGGCACTTTTCTTAGCATCTGAAAGACTATGTTTGGTATGCATAAGGCAAAGTATTCCAAAGCAACTCTAATTTGCAAACCTTAGCATGCTCAGAATTTCTGAATCCCAATTTGTGTTTTAACAATATCATGCAGCACAAACAGTTTCACAGTTCCTTTCTGTATTATATTTTGGAAATACTTCTGGATCAAGATAAATGCTTTGGAATATTTCTTACTTGCACCATGTGAAAAGTGTTTTATTGGGATTTCGACTAAAATATTTTGCAGGATGAAAGTGTAGTTTATAAAGGTTTAAAAACAGTTGTTCCAAAATTGTGTGGCTTTTCCACCTACACAAAATATTACGTCTGCATTCTATATATACTCTATACTGTGCATGAAGTATAGAGATAGGTGCATACCTGTGTCAGAAGTTGGGAAACTATTTTTTTTTAAAGTTATTTCCTTTGTTCTGGAAAATTCACAACATAAGTTTTTGTGAATCTGCCTTGGACATCCAGCCTTTTGTGGGTAGGTTAACATTAGTGCCAGAGTCTTTTGCTCATGCCTTCTTGCAGGAGTTGAGCTTTCTTAGTTTTCTAAACCTACATTGTGCCCATGGTGCTTCATTGTAAAGTATATTTTAATTTTTGTGTATGTGTTGCATGATAGTTAAATACTGGAGAAATCCTTTAAAGAAGTTTAGAACATGTCAATTTTGCAGAAGTAAACCAGAGCAATTTGGATATTTTAGGCAGTTTTACCAAGTAGGGATTTGTATTTAACAAGCATTGTCATTTTTTAGTTGACTAGATCAGTCACAATTTAATTTAAATTTCCCAGTGATGGGCTTCATGTTCCCATGAAATCAAGCCTTACTCAACAGAACGTACTACATAAACAATGAAGTATTTTCGGGGCAAATAAATGTACCTTTGGCAAGCTTTTTTTTATTTAAATAACGTATTTCTGTTCTATCATTAGGGAACAGTCAAGGTGATTTCTTCATATTTCATAGTTTGTCACATTAAGTGGTTTGATACTGCTCAGTGTATATAAGCTCTGTCAGCAGGACTTAAATACTGATTTAGCCAAAAAAGTGTTTAGTAGGAGTAAGGCTGTCTATCAGGGTCAGCCTTAAGACAGTTGGTATGTAAGCTGGTTGAGAGAAGTATCTTTTTCACATTTAACCTCAGAGTCCTACAGTTCTACGTAGACTGCACACAGTAAGCTTTAAATTCTCAGCTTTTCTTTGGTTTACATTTTTTAGGTGATAAAACAGAGTATGTGAAAAATCTGTGCAGTAGGGAATCTGTTTTTAGCAGTTAAATTAATTTTTTAAAAGTGAGTCTGTTAAAAACCTTTGGTACAAGTTTATATTCGAAGCAATACTCTTAGTATGTGAAATGTAGTTGGCAAGTATTTTTATGCATGCCTGTTAGTTTGAATGCGTGATGCTGATCTGTTTTTTGTCCTAGCTGACGGTTATTATATCCTAATGGGTGCAACCCTGCACTAATGATCCTGGTGTATATAAATTCTTCTTGTTGTGAGCAGACACCATGGGCCACATAAAAATGTTTGCCTCAATTTCCCTGCAAAAAAGGATCTCAGAAACCAGACTTGGCCAAGTAACAGATTTTTAAAGGTAGAGGAACCCAATAAAATTACCAGCTTTTCACAGCATGAGTCTACTTCCTTTCGACATATTGTGAGGTGTAGGTGAAATATTCTAACTGAACTGACAGTGTAAGAAAGACAGCTAACTAGAAAGCGAGATAAAAGTAAAAACCACCAATGATGATTGATATCGTAATAGCTATTAATTGTTTTGGAGCCTCTTTTGTAGATATATGATACTTCACATATATTACTTACACTTATGTGAGTCTTGATATAATGAGATTTAATGCAGTAGAGTATCACAGTTAAATTCACTGTATCAGGAAGGGCATTTTGAAAATCTTAGCAAGATTTTTATTCCTTTTAATAATGTTAATATACATATGATTAAAACTGGGTTTTGTCTTTCACAGAAAAATTAAGAAGCTTTTGTTACTTGTAACTTTACATGAAAAGTAAATTAATAAGTTTCTTTGATCTAGTGTAATAGAGGTTTTTCAACTGCCCCTATTCAAGTTAATTTATACAACATACTGCGAATGTATTGCACATGCCGTATTTTAAGAAGAATATGAAGAATACTAAGACACCTGTGAATTTGGGGATTTCTTCCAACTTTCCAAATTCAGTGTTTCTTTTTTAAAAAATGGGCCAATCTTCATAATTCTGCATGTTTTCTTTTTTGTCTTCTGCTCCAAATGTGTATGGCATCAATTTCTATCAGTTTGGATGAGAAAAGATATAAGGACAAAGAGAAAAATATTAAAATACATAAAGGTGAAATAAAGGAGTCTGCATGGATTTTGGCAGTACATCTGACTTTTGGGGAGTGTGTCTACTTACATTAACATCCTAAGATGTCCAGCTGTTATTGAATTGAGTAATATGGCTAGATTTTTAACTGTAGCCTGTGCATGAACATTGCCAATAATAGCAGAACAGGTTGTATCACAAGTACATCAGAAAATATTTTATAGGTACTTTTATAGAGTCACGTACTTGTCCATAACAGAAAATAATTTATATTAAAGTCTCTTAACACTGATTATTTTTAATTCTGTTATGTGTTAATTTATCAGACTGTATTTTGTTAGTTCAATCTCAAACATTTTTTGTTTATCGTGATTTCAAAACAATGCTGATTTGTTGTAACTGGTGTTGAGTACAGAAACATGGACAAGAAAATATAGCATTAAAAAACACTTTCTGATTTTGGAGCCTTTTTTGTGACAAATCCCTGACTGAAAATTCCAATTAGATGTACAAATCTTGATATTCTTATTAAAGTTTTCTTTTTTTCAAACTATTTCCTCTCATTGTAATAGTTCTATACCTAAAAAATCTACTATTAATTACATGTTTTGCATTTCTAGTATGAGTTCAAATTACCCCCAATATGTTGCTTTTCTAGATAACTCTGGACAAATAAATTTCTGCTTAGAAGCAGATTTCAGAATATTCTAAAATAGGATGAAAGTGAAACCACAAGGGGAAGTTTTTGAACTACATATGTGTCTTTTAAAATCTTGACAATTAAATATACTGGACTGTGGAACCATTTTCCAATAGATTTTCTGGCATCTTAGGTTCTTTTGAAATTTCATTGCATAATACAGAAGATAATGCAACTCATGGAACTCTTGTAAAAGACCCAACAGATAATCTCAGAGATTCAATCTCTAACAATTTTTCTTTAGACAAAAATTTTTGTCAAACTCGGTTGTTTGGGCTTCATATTTGGTTACACTCTTGAGATTTTTTTTAATCTTTCCAACAGGACAAAAATGGTTGGAGATACTGCTTTTTCTTCTACCAGTACTGTCTTCTGTATAATTCTTTACTTCTAACCAAGGTGTAATGTCAACAGATGGAATCATAATTGACAGGCAAAATTTTAAAGCATTCTAAATGTCATTGGACCTTTTAATAAAATTAACTAGCCTGCCACAGAGAAAATTTAGTAGCCTGCTGGTTAATTTCACAATGTAAAATCATGGGGTAGGTGGAAGAGCAGGCGAAAGCTTATTACTTTTAAATAATTATTTAAAGATGTGTGCCTTGCCTCTTTCAAACATGGATTGCAAATGCAGCAAGAGCTTTTAAAATCTTGTCAAGTCACAAGCAGTCAAGTTTCCTTTGAAGAAATATAATACAGTTGAAATTAAAAGTTATCAGGTACTAGCTAATGATGAGTCACTCGTTCTGTGGAAAACTGGTAGAGGCCGTAAGCTTGATTCTTCTGGGATTAACGATCCCACTAACATTTAAACGTAAGTCAGGAGTTCAGAAATTGTGCCCAGTCCCAGTATGAATCTTCATGAAATGCTGGTTTCAGAAAAATTAAACATCCAAAGTTATTTCTATTTGGTTGTGCATCTCTTAGCTTACTGGAATTTAACATTAGAGACCATTAGAAACCACTGTGAACCAATCCTATTTAGTTTTTAGAAGAGTCCCAATACATTGCCTAACTTGTACTGGGATTTGCGAATGTTGGAAACACCTAATGCCATATATTACAAATGTAGTAACATTTGGAACTAAGATAGGAAACAATTTGAGACTTTTCATTTTTGGGAAGGAGGCATAATTAATCATTGAAGAGTATACTTTAGGTGTGTCTGTGTGATATTTAAAAGTATTTATCTGGAAATTGTCATGTGGGTAGTTTTCTAGTGGATAAGGCTAACTCAAATGTGAGCTGCTCTATGAAAATACCTTAAAAATCTGTAGCGCAATCTTCTGTGCTTGCAAATTTGCAACTTGCGAATCTTGCAAGTTTGTCTGCCTATCTACTTCCCAACATTGCTAGCCCCAAGACAAGCAGATCTCCCTGTTTCCGTATCTCCCTGATCTCCTATGCACATAAGGAGACCTAAATGCCCTAACTCTCAATTCCTTCCTATTCAGCCTTCTAAGCTACCATGAATTCTGTGGTATTCAGCATCTAGTATCAATTGTTCTCATGTTCTTCTGCCTGGCCAGCTATGCAATCAGCTGAGTACCTGGCAGGTCATATCTTTGCTGGGCATACTTGAGAGGAAAAGTAGAACTCTATTCTCCTGAGATAGAGTTTGTATTAAGTTCTTGCAAGAGTGCTGTGATTTGAAGTCAGAACAAAAATAAAGTGCTGAAAATAATGAAATATTAACTGGATACAAATATGTCCTGTAGCTAGGTCAGATCTCTTTAGCAGATTTATCAGGAAACAGAATTGAACTCTTTAAGTATGTTTTCTAGCATCTAATTTGTGATTGTATTCTATACAGCTATACTGTGTGTTGATGACTCTATAGTAGATCTGGAAACACTGGAAGCACTATATGAAAATGTAAGTAAGCTGGGGTAAAGCTGTGGCTAATCACCATAGTATTTTAGACACAGAATAAGTAAAGTTTCATTTTATCTTGTCATTTTAGACTACAGACATTATACAGATAAAGTCTTTAGGAAATTTAACAATAACAAAGTAAGTAACATTAAAAAATATGCATTGACATGCTTATTTCTCTTATTGACTTAGTTCTTAAATGTCAGAAATTTTAAACGGTTAAAATGTAACAAAAAGTGTAACATCTATCAGTGTTCGCTCCTGAACTGCCTGAAAAATACTGTCCTTACTTAAGGCCTATTTTGTTCTAACATGCTGAATTTTTGCCATTCAGGATATAAGTGGTTAAAACAGTTAACTTGGGCTAGTGCATTGCTGTCCTCATTCAGGTTGCTCTGTAGACTAAGTATATGGCATTCATGAACTGTGTGACTCTGCAGTTGCATGAAAGAATACATTTACACTTGGCAGCAGACATATCAGAGCTACCTCTCCCACCTAAACTGTGTGAAGCACCCTATAGCAATATTTGCAGTGCTGTGCTCTACAAGGATGTTCTGCTTTGTGGCCATTGGCAGTAAATGGCAGTGCAAGGTACTGAAGGATTTTGTCATGGATCTTTATGCCTCGCTTAATGTTTCCCAATAAAAATATAGTTGTTACTTGCAGACAAACAGGTAAATTAGTAATTTTCTAATTTGTTATTAATTACTGTATGTTAATTCATTTAGAGAGCACAAAATGATGAACTGGAGAAAATCAAGCAATATTATCAGACTTCAAAAGAGGAGGAACTGAAGCTTCTGGATAAACCAGAACAGTAAGTTTGTGGGGTTTTTTTGTAGTATTTTATCATTATATATTACAGTCCTTTTCTGATATGTTAAAAGGGATATTGCTACCTGATTTTTGGTAGGTAGTTTTTTTTGTGTATTTCAAGGCATGAAGTAAACTTTGCCTTTAACTCATAACTTTTTTCAGACGTGACAGGTTTTACTACATCAACTTGGACCACTAGAATTGATGAAATATGTAGCCTTGAATCAAGAAAAAATTCTGTTCCCATTCTCACATTTGCAAAAGGCTTATCCTTCCCTTAGAGCTTTTAGGGCTAAATTAATATGTTGTAAAGCAGGCCCAGAATGGTTTTCGTTGTTGATTGTTTGAAAGAGTTACATAAACAGAGGGTTTTGACTGTTGTGGGCAGTGACAACTGTTAGGATGAAGAACTTCTTAAGTGTTGCTCCTTCTGTTGTAATAAACCTTAGATCAATGTGAGAATCACAAGAATCCTTGAGCAGAATGGTAATCCTGGGTTTTACTTTAGTGTATGCATTTCATTTCAGATTTTGCCCTAACAGTGGTATTTGTCTTCTGCAGCTTTGCTACTTTCCCCTTTGTACTTCCATCCTCTTCTTCTAATCACAGGCAGATTTCTTGCCCTGAGGCCTCTCTGCCATCTTGCTTCCTTCCTCTTCTCTGTTTTTGTCTTTTCTGTGGCCTTTTGTGTGAGAAAGGGTAGGGGGAGGAAGAACTGAAACAGCAGAGATAGTGTATGATTGGTTGATGTCAGTATTACATTTTCATACCTGTTTTTCCCATTAACGTGTTAGTGTTGAAGAGCAGATTTTTTTTTTTCACTGTGACTGTCCACTAGGGAATAGGATAGTGTTGAGAGATGAGGCTGTCACTCTTACTCCTGATTAAGAGTGGCTATCATTTTTGAGTGAGACTTCAGAAGACAGGTATCTGTAAAGTGTATATAGTAGCTGCTTCTTGTGTCACATATCCATGGCTTTCATTTCATTGGCTTGGGGCATAAGAATACATTGTGTGATGCTGATGTTCTCCAGAGCTTGAATCTTTGGCAATTTGTTTTCTGTATGTCTGAGTGAAATAAATATTAATGCATTTTGTGTTCTGGGGAATATGAATCTTCTAGAGCTGTGGAGTTATAAAAGGTTGTCTGTTTCTGTAAACTATAGTTGATCTTAATTAAACACAAAGTTGGATTTATGCTATCATTGTTCCATAATTAAAAGTAAAGAACTGTAAATAAAGCAGTTACGCCTGATCATTCAGAGTGAAATAGTAGTGTCAAAGACAAACACTAGAATTGTTACTTTTTGTGTTCTGTCTGCAAGTCTTAATTATCCCATTTATACCCTATTATTAAACTACATATGTTAAGAAAACTAGCTTTTTAAAATGTTGCCTCAAGGGTGAAATAATTTGCTGATGATAGTAGATCAGGTGCTGCTGGTTTTGTTGTCTAAGTCAGCCTCTAAGTCAAGCTAAATGCAGAACTGGAGATTCTCTGGGCCTGTACTATGCATATTAACTCCATAAAAGCTTAAAAACAGACAAGTGCTCAAATAGTTTGTGTAATCAAACATATTTGCTAGAGGGCTTAAGCGTCATGTATTTTCTTCAATGAAGATCAGAACAAAAGTGCAAACTAGACTGTTTATCAGATGGTTGCAAATACTAGCAATAGGCATTCATATAATGAAACCATTGAGGTGAATTCACTGAAGGGAAACCTCTGCCATTTTTAAATGCAAATAGAAAGCTTTAGTGGTATCACTGGTGCTCTCCTGCAAATGTGGTTTAGATTTGTTTTGCTGGCATGTTAAATCTGCTATTGTTGGCATAAACTGTAAGTATGACAGCAACATGACAATACCTTCACCCTAGATTGTGCTTCATGATAATAGTTGTTAAAATGTTAATATTCATTAACACGATAAAGATTTATTGGCCACAATTTGAGGCTTTGCTAGCCGGATACAGATGCTTTAGCTAGTATCCAAGACCCTTTTAGTTGTAATATAATCTCTGTGAAGTCCTCTCTACTGTGAAAAAAATACTAATGAAGGAAATACTAGCAAAATACAGTACTGAGATTTTCTGTTTTGTATGTAGTTTGAATTCAGGAAGTAGTGAGCTATTGATAATGGCTGTCCAAGTAATGCCTTTTGCTTCTCTTTTGAAGACCAGGTTCTGTTTTCACTTTAAATCCTGCTAGCGTACTTAGAAGCTTGCAGGATTGGATACACCTTTTTCCCCAATAATTATTTCTAAATTTTATTTTTCTTCGTATGTGGATAAATGTCAACTGATAACTAGTTTAGCTCCACAGAATCAACCGTCTTCATCTATCTTACGAAAGAATGTTCTGTTACACTAACAACATGGTAGTATGCCTGACTTGAAAGTACTCTAAAGTCCTTTACTACAATATTCTGGTAGGATAAAAGTTCTCAAATAAACGCATTTTTTATTTACAGTTTCTGCAGGAGAGGAGTAAAATGGACCTCACAGAGATAAATAGCAAATTGTCTATGTTTACTTTAGGCTGTAAATGTAGCAATGAGAAACCCATCAGAAAGCTATGTCACAGTCATGTCATCATTACTTTAAGTCAAAATTATACTTTTCTCAGACTAAAATTGCAAAAATGTCTGAACTGAGAATATTCTTTACCCTCTTTTCTCTCCAGAAGTTTTGTCCACCTGAACTGGTGGTTTATCTTTGATAACCACAGATTCATGCCATGACTTTGTGTTTAGTAACTACATTGGTAGTCACTAAGATTCCTTTTTGTGATAGACTTCAAGTGTTCTGGCTGGATATTTACATTGAATACTTTGAATTCCAAAAGCTGGAGAAGTTTTCTTTTTATGCTGATGCTCTTTCAACTCTCGGCACAATTATGTTGTATTCTGATGACCAACATTGTTGTAGATAGTTCTCTCTTCAAGGGAAGGCAAAAATATGTGTCATTTGACTTTTTAAATTTAAACTTTGAAAATGTATCTATATTAGAACTTCAGTGAAGCGGTTTGAGTTTTTCTTTCTTTTGTTTCTCTCACACAAAGTGCGAAGTATGCTCTTTTTTCCTGGCAATACCATTCATTCCCAATAGGAAGCATTTTTATTAATACCAGCTTGGCATTTCTTTTTTTCCCACTGCTTAAGCATAAGGGCCAAGCTGGGCCTCCCCAATCCTTCTCTCAAAATAGATTTTTTCATCAGGCAAGAAAGGAAAAGAAAGGAAAAAATGGTATTCCAATTAAAATGTAGTATTTCACACCAGCCACAGGTGCATTTTGCTGATTTTTTTAGACAGTCACTATGTATTCAGCAAGGCATTGCATGCATGAGAAATTTGTAAAGCACTTTTGAAGGTAATGGCATTATTTATTATGAAAAGGAAATAATTTGGAGAAATCAGATGTATTGGCTTAAATAATTAAAATAAATTTAATAATATTTTAAACTAGTGATGGTTCACAAAATTTCCCATAGTTCAGTGAGATAGAAGAATATTTACGGCATCGCATTAAGGGGGATCTAAGGATAGCTGTAGAGAGGAGAGTAATAGAATGTTTCTAAGTTGATATTAGAGCAAAAGACAGCTTGTTTCTGAATTTCAAGAAAGGATGTGTAGCGCTAAAATCCTGGACTCAAAACCCCCAAAGCAAATTATGCAAACCCTGTTATTATAAGAAATGCTAAAATGTCTTTTATTGTTTAGCCAAGCTACTAGGTTTTAAATTGAAGAAGAGAAAAGGGACGAATTACTCATGCCTTTGAGATCCTTTCATTTTGTGATACCCGAACTGGAGCTGTTGAGTATGCTTCGCTTTATTTTTATTTACCAAAGAGTTACAGGAAGAAAGCTGGAATAGACCAAGGAAAGTGTATATATGAGGACAGATAAAGAGCAGCTAAAGAGTTAGTAACTTTGCTGAACAGTGACTGGAGAGAGATGTAATCTGCAAGTATTTTAGAGCTAAACTCACGGCTAGGTGTATTACTGTAAAAGATGCTGCTATTTAATTGGGGGAGTAGTGCAAATTAGTAAAACAGAATTGAGGCTGAGCATCAGAAGGAATTTTTTGACAGACGTTTTGTATTATGAAATAACCTTGTAGGAATGTATTGAGTTCCGTACTTCTGGGCACATTTTTAAGGGAAGCAAAAACACACGAGTGAAAACAGTAAATAGTGTTTCTCTAGTTCTTTCCGTTTCTTTTTCTTTATTTTTTCTTAGCCTATGATCTAGATTAATGATTCTTCTATTTATTACTATGCAGCTGTGATAGTGGGTTAATGGATTAATGTGATAACAAATAGTCTTGCCTTTTTCTTGATATTAATAGAATTTCTTAACACATTGAGCATAAAGAATGTAACACACAAATTTCTGTCACATATATAAAACACAAATTTCTGTCAGATTTGATTCCAAGTAGGAAAGATTATATGTGTATTTCATGATACTACATCTTTGATCCATTATGTACCCACAGATAAGAAATATAAAGATTCATTAAAACTCTTTTTTTTCCCCCAGATTTTTGTATGAGTTATCTCAGATCCCCAACTTCACAGAACGAGCTCAGTGTATTATCTTCCAGTCAGTTTTCTCTGAAGGGATAACATCAGTGCACCGGAAAGCTGATATCATAACTCGTGTTTCCAAGGTAAGTCCTAATGAAAGCTAAATAAAAACGTAAATATATTTTAGAGTATTCATGCTTCTTTTTTCACCACAAGTGATGAACCTCAAGCCTGGTTATTGGCTTTTTAGGAAAATAAAAATATGTTAAAGTTTTTAGCTCCTAAAAACTTTAGAAAAGAGGGAAGGTGACTTCTGTGTGGTGCCCTATGCTCTACATAGGAAAAATTATTTTTATTTTAATGTCAGATTTTTATTACTTTGCACATTAAGTAGAGTAACAGATAATCTCCATAAAACAGAAATTAGATAGCAGACTAGCTTAGTACAGGGCCTTGTAAACTTTTTTTTTTTTTGCGGATCACTGTTGATGCCGTCAGCAATAGATGCCTAGCACGTTCATTACCTTATTACTTTCCCCTGGTATCTATACATTTCTGTTAACCCTGATACTGCAGAGTTTTTAGTACCTGACCAAGCTTTACCTAAGATTTCTATACTGTGAATGATTAAAGGCAAGATTTTGAAATTATAACAAGTAAAACATGAAAAGTACAATGAAATAAGAATTAAAGCAGAAGTGAAATAGTGACCTAAAGGTATAATGTCTTGGCCAGGACTGGGGTGGTGGGTTGTTTTTTTTTCAATTTGAAAATTAGCTTTTGATTATCTTTGCTGCCACGAAGTACCCATGCGCTACCCCTTTGGATTTCTTTGCATATTCTAACAATAAAAATAGTTACTTAGTGTTTCCTTTCCAAAGCAGATAAAATAAGGAATCAGTTCTGTATGAGACAGGGAAAGTGGTATGGTCCTCAGTTTACTTATGAGGATGTCACACTACAATTGGTTTATCCAATGTGTAGTATAAGGCTACGTAGTTTAGAATTAGGCCTGTGGCCTCAGATTATTGACTGAAAAGGCAGATGTCTTTATATGTAAATGAAAATAATTGATTGGTTCTCCACTGTGTTTCTAGATTTCATTTCTGTTTTGAGGCATGGTAATTTAGTCCCTAGCCTTGGTATATCTGCACTAAGTATGGATCCAGAAATGTGAATTTCCAGAGTACTGGGACCAATGAGAAGCAGACTGAATATGACAGATGGGGTCTAACCTAGTGGCAGCAAAAATAGCACATCTCCATTTGACTGTGCGTTATGCAAATTCATTATAAATCACCTTGCCTGTAAGATTTTTAAAGGCTACTGAGAATGTTTAGTAATCTTCTTCCATTAATCTTTTTGTCATCGTCATCTACATAATATATGATGCTGTATCATTTGCTTTGTATGGATTAAGTTAAGCATAGTATCTTGGGCAGATACGGTCTAATAGATGCTTCTCTGAAATATTTGGTTCTTCTACCAGTTTTAGTTTCCTTTCCGTACATGGGTAAAAATACACAAGAAGCAAAACCTCTAGCAAAAAGAAAATTAAAAAAAGCTTTTTTGTATTAGCAAGTAGAATTTTTGTGCCGATGGAAGTTGCAGACTAGTATCCGTTTTCCAGGCTTTGCTGAACATGACAAGTATAAAGGAAATTTTAGGCTTGATTCTGGCTTTTGGAAATTATATGAATGGTGGGAATAGGACCCGAGGTCAAGCTGATGGATTTGGTTTGGAAATACTCCCCAAACTGAAGGACGTCAAAAGCAGAGTAAGTACTCATTTTTAATTAAAGATAATTTTTCTCAAGTGACCTTTTTTGTTCCATCATCTGTCAAAAGTTAATCTTTTCTTATTTCTTACTGTTCTTGCTTGAGAGAGCAACGTACTTTGTACCATTTTCTTTCTTTTTCCTCCCAACTTTTCACCTCTTTCTTCTGCACATTTCCATATTCTCCAGTTTGTCCTGCATATTTCCATAATCTCCAATTTCTCCTCTTTTGTACTACTAGGATAATTATCTTATGTGAGAACTTCGGTTTGTCTCTCTTAGTAGTAGGGACTTAATTACAGTAGGTTAGAGAGAAGTGAGAGAGCACAGACTGCTGAAGTCTTTTCCAGTAAATGTCCCCATTCTTTTTTTTTGCTCTTAACTTAAGGTAGCTTTGTGTGAGCAAAAATGATTTAAAAATCGGGTTTAAGACCAAAATACCATTAAAGGTTCAGTGTAGCATATACACTGAGGAGTTATACATAAAAGAAATAAATATATATATAGGATTTTAATCCTCTTCAAAGAGGTGTGTCAGACCCAACAAGATATTTTCAGTCTTTTTTTTAATTGGCATTTAAATAGATGTAGAGCACGAATTCTGAACAGCATGCAGAAGAAAATGTTCACAGAAGGCAGTAAATTATTTTGTCAAAAATTGAGAACCACTAGCACATTTTTCATTAGTCATGCTGGGATCAAAGTCAGGCTCAAACAAACTCTGAACACCTTTTGAGATGAGGTTGCTCTGCTCCTTATTTCAGTAGGGCAGAGGAGGAGGTGCTAGATGATGTAGGCAGTGGAAGCACTGCTCAAAGTCATTCTCTGCCTAAGCGTACCTAGACACTATAAGGACATATGAAGCAGCAAAGAATAGGAGGTATTTTCTGCTGATGCTGGTACAGATTTGGAGGGTGAGAAGAAAACCTGTTCTTTCATGTTCTTCCTCTTTTCCTACGTGAAGTGCTGTCTTGAACTATAAGAAAAGCAGATTTTAACCATTTGTTCCCAGTTATGTTTCTTGTATGTAGGAATGCATTTCTGAGACAGGCAATGTCAGGAAAGCAGTATGTCTGGAGAGCTTTTTATTTGGACTTGACAGTGTTAGGTTTACAGTTAGACTCAATGATCTTAAAGGTCTTTTCCAAATGAAATTATTCTATGTTGCAGATTCTTGCTTTTCACTGCAATGGTTCAGCTGTTGCGTATGACCACTTTTCTTCCAGTCCTACTCTATGGACAAGACACAGTACAAGCTGCAGTTGACTAGATTCAGGCCAAGTTTCCCAGTACTCAGGTGTTCGTTGGTTGGCCAGCTGACATGAAGAAAAATGTAAAACAGCTGGGCTTTGCTTGACTTTTTTCAGTAGAAGTACTATTTTTAGTCTCGCTCTCCTATCTAACCATAAATTTGTAAGAATTTCATTATCTCTGGGACTTTCTAGTTTGGCTGAATTTAGCCAACACGTTCCAAAATTATGAGTTATGAAAAGGAGTGACAGATGTACAGTGTAATTGCATAATACTTGTTCCTTAGCAAAACAAGCTAAAAAATAATTACAGTATTTCCTGGCAGACAAAATAAATATATTATTATTTTAGACTAGCCTCCAAAATATATAAAAACTCAAAAGGGTCAGCTGCTACAGACAGACAGGAAACCTCAGAGATAATTGGTAGACCATATTTGCAAGGAAGAAGAATGCGGGGTCTTGTGTATTTGAACACTAAGGTATCATTCCTGTGCCCAGTTATTCCCTTTTTTGGGAATTGCCAGCAAGCAATATTGCATGTAGGTAAGCTGAATTCCAGGAGCCAAGGTAAAGTGTCAATGTCAAAGATCTCTCATTTCACATAAAAGTCATTTGTTGTCATATAAGTCTAAAAGTTACTTTATACAGAGTTGTTTTTCTTAAAACACTTAAAATCTCTGTGTTTTGTCTGCTCAAATACTCTTTAAACCAAAGTAATAGGTTTGATAGTTTAGCATATAGAAAGTATAATAGCAGGTGTATTTTACTCTAAAGAAGCAATCAAATGTTCATGGGTCACCTCAGTGCCTTTTTGCAGAAGACCTGCCAACAGCATCTTCCATAAACTGTTATACAAACAGAGTGACTTTATCTGCACAACAAACTTACTTAGTTAAGAATTTTGCTGATGTATGATATTAATAAAATATAACATCCTGCAGGCTCTAATGTAGGCGAGGCAGCTCTGTACAGGAAGACAACAGACGTTGTTCACATTCATATGTTTGTCCTGATACCTGTGAATACACAATATGAAGACACATCCAAAAAAACTTCAAAGACATTCCAGATATAATTCCTTATATTATTTCATGTTGTTGAACAGTACCCTGTAATGTATAAGTCACAGTTTTACACTTTTCCTTTAGTTCATCTGGCCTATGCTGACCCAATAACATGTAATAAAATAAAATGATGTTGTGTACAGTTGTTGTGTGCAGGACTATGGAGATGGTGATTCTGCAAAGTAAGTATTAAAATTTGTATTTACAGGGCAACAGGGCATGAAATACAAGTCTTCGATACATGCAGTCTGGTTTTATATTTGGAGTAAAATATGAAAAATATCTATGCCTTTTTCAGATCTTCATGATAGATAAACTGAGGCTAGAGGAATCAAGAAATTCAGTTCACCTTAATATAGCTAAGATGACTGTAATATTTAGTTAATATCATAGTCAATAATAAAGTTATTAATTAGTATTATTATTCAAGTGAATATTATTATTTAGTAATCCCTTATATTATTAAAAAAAGATACAGGGGCAGCTTCTTCCGATGCATGTTTTCTTACCTAGTATTTAGAACCAAAAGAGGCTCTAGTTCCAGTGGTGGTACAATCAAGCCTATTAAGATTGATTTTTTGCTCAGTAATCCTAAAGCGGAAGATATTGTGAGTCCCATTTCTCACAGCAACATAAAATAATAATGTATTTATTTTGAAGTAGAGTAAGTTTTCACTCACCTGAAACAGTGTTAATCACACATTTTTAATAATATATTATTTTTTCCTAGGATAGTGGTATTAATCTTGTGGATTATGTCGTCATATATTACCTACGCCATTGTGATAAGGTAAAAGATTTATGTGATGTATCAGCCTCTTCAGAAGTGGGTTTCTTTAAGAGATTGTAAATGGGTTCGTATTAGCTTTTTAAGAATCTGAACACAGTAGCTCCAATGGAAAAATAAAATCCATTTCTTCTGTTTTCTTACAAGAGTTGTGGACCTCAGGAGACCTGAAATTTGCTATGGGTTTTATGATAGGACTTTGGAAAATTTTCCATGAACTGTGAAACTAACCACTGCAGGCAGCTGCCTGTGGCTGTTGCAGACTAGACAGGTGGTCACTCCAGTCCTGTCTTCTTGCATCCTGGTTACGGTAGCGTTGTAAGTCTTGTTCTGATGTGGTAATAATGGAAGATAGAAGCGTGACTTCTCTCATGGCAGTGCAAGGACAGGTCCGTATTTTAAGATAGGTGAGTTAGCAGATGGGGATGAAGTTAGAGATTGAAAATAAGGGAAGAAGTGTGGCTGCTGCTTTGGGCAAATTACATTTATGAGGCCCTTTGGTAGACGTCAGCAGTGCCCAAAGTTTTTGAGTGGTAAATTTGAACTATGGGCTTCTACATGAAAAAGTCACTGTTAATTGATTTTAAGTATAAATTGCTTCTTTCTGAGAGTAAGAAGATGTCTTTGCCTAATCTTTGAATCTAAGACTAGTGTAATGTTTCATGGCCCTATGTTTGGTTGAATACAAGTAATTCTTTTTTTTTTCCTTCTCGCCCTGCCCTCCCCGCCCCCCTGATTCTTAGTTAAGGATATTGAATTGATGAGCTAGTAGTCTGGAGTATTTTTTTTCAGGAGTAAGATTCAAGTAAGTTAAGACATTTGCCCGCCAATGGCAGGGGGTTGGACTAGATGATGTTTGAATATCCCCTTCCAACCCAGATCACTCTATGATTCTATGATCTCTGACATTGGAGGTTCTGTATGTCAGGAGCCTGTGGAACAGCTCCTGGGACTGAGCTGTAAAGGAGATAAAAAACTAGCAGATATGTAGATTTGTAGTGGTTTTCCTTTTTCTTTAATTCTTTTTCTTTTCTTTTTGAGCAGGAAAATTAAGTGTCATTACTTTAACCTAAGTACCAATCTTGTAAAAAGCCTCATAACAAAAGCAACTTCATCTAGCCTGTAATGTTTCTCATTTCTCAGGGTATCAACATATGTATTCTTTTTTCCTTTTTAATAATGCTGAAACTAATGCTTTCTAATTATTATAGACCTGTGCCTGTGCGTAGGTAGTATTTTAAACTCACTAGTATATGCTTACACACAACAATGTCATATTAATACCATTTTTATACTTGTTAAATTTCCACTGGACATAGTGCTTTGAACCTTGTAAATGTTTTTGTTTTATTTTGGTTTACTTCTGATTATTTTTTTTCTTACTGTGCTAAAAAGAAGTTATATGCTTAGGAGTTCCATACAGACATTAACCAATGTGGTTTATTTAGCTGCATAAACCTTCAACTGTGTATTTTTGTCTGTATAAAATACTTCAGGCAATATATAAATATTGTTTTCAATTTATGCTTATAAAGTGTGTGTATATTTAATGAATTGGGAGAGAGCGAAACCACAAACTTCTGGCATAAGATCACATGTTCCATTAAAATCAGCATTCACGTTATCTGTTTTTAAGAAACTTCTAGTCCCTTATCTAAACCTTTATTAGTATAAAATCAACTGAAATGTTGTGAGCTCAATGTTGTTTCATAGTTTAAATTGAGTACAGTTTGCTTTACAACATCTAAAAGGAAGTTTCAACACTCAGAATAGTCAGGTTTTCATCTTAAATGATACATATGTTGTTTTACCAAGAATTATTTAAAATAGGTTATTTTTGCAGCTTTATAATATGACATTTCAAAAAAAGTTATTTATTTCACTGCAAATGCATTCAGTTTTCATAGTGGTCTGTTTGTTTGTTTGTTTGTCTGTTTAGGAAGCAGGAACAGACAAGAGTATTTTTCCTTTACCAGAGCCACAGGATTTTTTCCAGGCCTCCCAAGTTAAGTTTGAAGACCTAATAAAAGACTTAAGGAAACTGAAGAGAGATCTAGAAGGTAACTGGGAACTTTCACATTTGCTCTGCTAACAACAAAGTGCCATTTAAAATGTGACCTTTATGAGGTTTTCTTATTGCTAATTAGGTTTATAGTGTTGATTCGTTTAGAGTTTTTACACTGTGGCACAAATTACATAAATTAGAAAGAAAAAAAATTCAGCCTCATAACTTAATAAAAATGAAAGTAAAGATACTCAAAAGTAATTTTCCCTTTTATAATTGCAAGGGTCCTAAAGAAATCTTTCTGAAATTGTCTGTAGTTATGCGTGAATTTTCCTCGGGCTTCTCCAGAACTGTGTGTTTAACTGTAGATATCTGTTAGTTCCATAACATAAATACTTTCTTCAGTACTTGTATAACAACAATTTAACAGCTACAAGGAAGAGTTAAATACTGTTAATGATGTAGAAATAAAGCACAGCTTGCCAAGGCACAGCAAAGGAAAATGGAACGCTCCAGTTGAAAATATTTTCACTCTGGGACATAAAATAAACATTTTAAAATGTTTATTATAAAGAGGGTCTCAGAAGCCCAACTCATCTATCCATCAAGGTACTGAGTGGAAATAAAGTAGGAAGGGTTGTTCTCTTAAGTGTTCCAAGCAGTTTCATTTTTATTTTGTGCTTCATGTGACTTTCCAAAATAAATCCAGCAAATGATGACTGCATATTTTAAGCTTGTCTTTTTTGTTAAGGAAAAGTTGCTATTTTTACTGAAGCAGTTTTGTGTAGAAAATGGACTTAAGGGAGAGAATCTGCATAAAAGCTTATTAAAACTTCTCCATTTACATTTACATCTCTGCATCAAAATGGAAGAGTCCTTTTAGAATCAGAGATGAACAAGATGATTGTTTTTCATTTTTTTTCGCTGTAAGGCAATGAAAACCCTTACAAAATAAGTTACTCTTACAGTTAGAAATTGCTGGATTAGGTCAGTGCCATATTTAGGATAGTTTCAAAGGTTAACGGTGGTAGGAAAGTATCAGTTGTTGTTTGTTCGACCCGGGCATAAGTTAGTGCTCTATCTCCTCTCATCGCTTGGCCCTGTAAACCCCACGGCCTGCCCTCTTTCGGGCTAGTTTGTGCAGAAACATGATCTGTGTTTGATCTTGTACTTTTTCAGTGTGTAGTGCTGCTGTCATGCATCTTAGTCTTGCAGGATCTGCATTGAGGCTGTGACATTCACATCATATTTGCTCTACATTGCAAAGACACAGAGAGTAGGAAAAACTAAACAGTTTAACTCTTAAAATAAGAAGTGCAGCTTTCTTGTAATCACCGATTTCTATTTTCTAAAACAAATTTTTGTAGGTATTTGTAGAAAATCTAGAAAAACTGTTATGTTGTGGTGGTTTTTGCATTTCTGCTTTGTAAAGATGTATTTGAAACCCAGCCAAACCAATTAACATATAAAGTTAACGAGAGCAAAAATTTGAAACAAAAAAGGTGGTGGAAATGTTTTGGGATGTTGGTATTTTATCGCTTAGAAATATGCAGCAGAATTCTAACAAGCATTCCTGTGATTAGTTTTTCTTTTATTTAAACAAAGAAACACTCATATAAAAATGTTGTATCTCTTTCAAACATTCCTTTTATTTTTTTTCTTCAAACGTTCCTTTTATTTTTTTTCTTCAAACGTTCCTTTTATTTTTTTTCTTCAAATGTTCCTTTTATTTTTTTTCTTCAGATAATGCTGCATTTTATTTTTAAATCAAAATTTTAATTGAAGGGGTTATAATTTTAACACGTACAACAAAGATTTGATGAATCTCTGTAGTTTATAGTAGCCATTAAAAAGTTGTGGCTGCTGGCAGAATACCAGTGAAAGTCTAAAGCTGAAACAGATGTGAGTAGCAGAAACCAAGCCCAGAGAAGCGTCGGGCCCAGCTATCCAGACAGGCGCAGCCCTTCAGATGTAAATAATTTGAACAATATTAAGTGGGGCTGCCTGTGTTATAGGGTACATTGGCTTTATTTCACAGTTTGGTTGGCTAGGGTAGTCTTGAGCAGATTACCTTGGAAGTGGGATGAGGCAAAGGTAATAAATGAAAGAGGAGTTTTCTTGCATGCCATTAGGGAATGAACTAATGCTCCTATTAGTGACTTACTTTTTTTCAGATATGTGCAGAGTGAATAGAAAAAGGAAAATAACACCTCTAGTGCTTGAGATGGCAGTTTTGATAGACACTTTTGTTCATAGTTATCATTTAGTATTTAAATATATTTTTGCTAGTTTATCAAGGCATCCATTTATCTTTCTATCAAGGATATTAACATAGGAAAGACTGAGTTATCATGAGTGGCATGTCTTAATGGTGTCAAACTTTGGTTTGAAATACCTAGACACTGTGGAACCAAAAGTTCAAATCTAGATGGAGCACAAACCCTTTCATCCTTTTCAGGTAAACAGATTAAGTTCCATACAATTTGCTATTTTGAAGTCTTTCACATTAGACTTTAAAGGAACAGGCTAACCTTAGTCTAAAGCGATTAGACAAAAGTTTGGCTCAAAAGTTCAAACAAATTTTTGGAGAACCTTAATCCAGCAGGTTTTTAACATGTATTCCAGAACAAACTGTGTAATCATGAGCATTTTTAGGTTAAAAAGAATGGTAAACAAAAATATGCATTTAATATAGGCTTTTAAGCAGAAAGAAGTGCAAAAAAATGCAATATTAAATAGTGAGATAAAAATTTTAGACTGAAATCTGGTTCCACTTTAAAGTCACAGGAAAAAGAAATATTTTCTGTAAGCTCAGGTTTTCACTCTAGGTCTGTATAGTCAGTGTATTTCCAAGGTTTTCAGATATTACATAGTAGCATAAGCAGATACATTTATTCATTTAACAGCTATTAGCTTTCCAGTTAATCTTGATTTGAAAAAAAGTTTTTGCTTTGCATCAATATTTGAAGATTCTAAGATAACTTATTCCTTGTCTAGGGCAATGATTTCCACGTTTTTCTTTCCCTATGACCAAACATAATTTCCCTTCTAGTCTGGACAATGCCACTTGACTGGTATTCTTCTGGAATAAGCACAGATTATTTGAAATATGTGATCATAAGAAGATTTTTTGAAAGAAAGCCACTTTACCAAATGATGATAGCCTTGTATAAGTTCTGCCATGAACCTTTTATTAAGCTCTCTCCAAAGTTGAACAATCTTAATTATTCAAAATTAGTTGCACTGTAGATTGTTTCCGTCTGTCATACTCATTGCTCTTCTTTGCAGTACATTTTGTAAGATTTTAAAATGCTGCTCCATCAGTCAAAAGAAAGCGTTATTAGATTCCTTGTATTATTTGCTGTCATGTTCATTGTAACTTTTTAGTATTCTTGACCTAAACAACTGAAAAAGCAAAGGTATTTATTGAATGGTTAAAAATGGAAATGAAGATGGGTTCACTCTGAGTACTTTCAAGAGTCACACCTTTATTTCTCATAATTAATTAAATTTTCTGTGAGATCATAACATTCTGATCCCATTGAAAATCCACATAGCTTTTGCTTCCACATTCTCTCATGACCACCAGTAGAGATATTGACATTTTCATACTAATGTTTTTTCAGTACTGTGTATATGTTTTAAATTTTTACTAACAACAGAGTATATATGAGTATATATATAAGTGTTTACACACACACACACATGACTGAAAGGAGATAATTTAATCTGAAATAGAAAGAAAACTTCATGGATCAGCTACCTATAATAATCAGTTGGATTTCAGTACTCCAGGAGATGTGATTTCAAACTGGAGTCCGCTAAACGTAATTGTTGACAGATCTGTATATTGCATAATACGTTACCTTCAACTTTTCCATATTTGAGTAGTGGAACTTCATCAAAACTTCAGCTTATGGCAACCCCATCTTGTAAAATTTTATAATCCTTATAAAAAATATTAAAAGGGAAGCAAGTAAAACTATGCATGAAAAGTTGAGAAATGACAATGTTACATTGGCTGTTTTCGCGTTGGTTTTTATACAGAAACATTACGGGTATCTTAAAATCATAGAGAGATGCAGGTTGGTCGGTTGGAAGGTACCTCTGTAGGTCCTGTGGTCCGAAGTCTTTGAGCAGAACTAACTTCATATTTAGATCAGGTTGTACAGGGCTTTAGCCAGCTCAATTTGAATATGATGTTGGAAATTCCAACACCTCTTTGGGCACCTGTTCCAGTGCTGAATAACTGTCTTGAGTATTTTTACTTATCCCTTGTGAGAATTTCCTGTGGTGCAACTTGTGACTATTGCTCCTTTTTCTTCAGATGTGCATTTCTGAGAAATGCCCGGCTCCATCTTCCCTATAGCTATGTGTTCAATAGTTGAAGCAAAAAACTAGATCCCCAATTAGCTTTCTCTTCATCAGGCTGAACATACCTGGTTTCCTCTGCCTTTTCTTCAAGTGCTTCATTTTGTTTTCATTCTTAAACGGCGTGGCAATATATATAATCTTTTTCAGATATGAAGATGTTATTATATATATGCATGTGTATATATATATGTTCTTTTATATAGAAACACATTTAATGCACTGGATATGACTAGCATGGTGTTGCTGTGCAGATACCACCATCATAGCTAATTAACCCTGTCTCTTAGCATGGCTGATTAGACCAGACTGAACTGTTGCATCTACATTACTCTCATTCAGTACGTCTTTGGGGAGCTCTGTATCACGTTATATTGCAAAGTGGATATGTGTTAAAAAATTAAGACAAGAATGAAAGAGATTTGAGAAATGAGAAATGGGTGGAGATTTAAAAGGGTCCCTCAATTCTCAATTCTTGCAGCCACTGTCACTATAAAAAGAGACAAGGAGGAAGATGCAAAAAACCAAAAATAGCCAGTTCATGCTCATGTTAGACTAAAAAACTCTGATTTTCCAGATTTAAAATACTGAATATCATCTGTTTTTATCACAGAATTTTATAAAGGAATATATTTACCAATAGGAAAATATACAAAAGCAGAAAAGTTTAATCAGTATTATTTACAAGAAGTTAATTTAAAATTCCTACGTGTGTGTTGCCATCAGAGTCCTCAAGCCTAGTTAAGTGTCTTTGCAACAAAATGTCCACTAATTAACTATAAACCATTTTTGTTCTAGAGATTGAGAGATGTTTTCCATTTATGAATTGAGACATTTTGGTGGATTTCTGTGTAACCATAGATGGAGAAATTAATTGATGTGTTACTATTTATTCAGTGGTAATTATATATTTTGTTCATACATAATATGACCTTAGATAAAGTCTGTTTTATGGAATAGAGTTTCAGTATAATCATGATACAATAATTATCAATAGGGCAACAATTATGTAGTTGAGAGGTTTTGTCTATTGTTTGATTTGCTCTATGGACAGTAAGGTTACTGGATCACATAATGAAAATTCTTAATATTATATCAGTTTGAGTGTTAACTTTCTAAATAATTTGCTGGGTCAACAGGTATTTCCCAGTAAAAGGTGATTGTTTATTCATTACAGGAGGACAGTATTCAAAAAAAGTATCAAAGGAACTTTTCTAAAATATTTTCAACCAATCGAAGCCTTAGTCTAATTTAAATGAAATATTTTAAGTCAATTTAACAGTGAGATTTTGACATCTCGGTTGTTCTAAGAAAAAATTTCGTATCAGGAGCAGAGAAGTTGTGTGATATACTTTCTAGGATCTAGTGACTAATCTTCTTCATGTTAATTATACTTTTAAAGTTTAAAGTTAACCTTAAAATTTTGGCAGTGCAGGCAAATAGAAATTTGAACTGGGTGGTGGAACATGAGGAGACAAATAGGTGCATGTGTTATATCTTTACACATTATCATAAATGGAGCATGTTGGGTTGTATCTGGTGAATGACGCTATGGTTTTGCACTGTTGAGCATTTAGATGATATACTTTGAGGCAATGCAGAATGGTGTGAAGGAAAAGAGCGAAGGAGAGCTTCATACAGGAACAGTTATTTTGTTTTCAAGAGTTGACCAAATGACACACACTTCCTTCTCAGAGTTCTCTGACCTCTTTTCAATAGTCTCTTGCCTCAGCAGGATGAGAGAGATTTCAGTTTGTTTTGATTTGGCAAAAATACAACACAGGCATTAAAAAACACGTTTTGCATATGTGCACTGGATTCTATTTTACAATAAAACTAACATTTTGACAGTGTTCTGTTGGTAATGTTCATATAGGAATCTATTAGGTGGAAATTTTCCTAAGCGGATCATTTCTTACAATTCCATTACATCTAGTTTGTGATAATAGAGAATAGTTTTAATAGAGAATGGTTTTAATAAGACTCAGAAATATAATAGAGAAGCAAAGCAATGATATTTTAGAAGAGTTTATTCCCTGGAAGCAGATGTCCACATGTGTGCACAAAGGCAAACGAGAAAGCTTTCTGTTGGTTAAACAATGGCATACTGTTAATTTTTTCTTTTATGTTTTTTTCTTTGGTTAAAGAATCCTCAGAAATTTCTTGTTAAAAATCATTCTGCAAATGTTAAGATTCTAAAACGGATCTTGGAAATACCACAGTTACGATTTTCTGTGCACTTTTCTGTGTGCCCTTGTATATAAATAAATAAATTTGTATGTGCATGTGTGTATTAAGCATTAGTTACCTAACTATGTAGTATACATCTGGGAGCAGATAGTGCACATCTGGGAACAGGAGGAATATTGTCCCTATCAATGTGTATGATGGATAATGATGTGGATTGTGTCAGCTTTTCCTCTTTGAGGGAGTATGTAGTAAAAGAAAAGGCAGATTTCTGCTAGAATTGAGTCAGATACATGTTTACTGTCAACGATCAAAGATTGAAAGTACATTAATTCAGACAGCGGGATACAAATTAGTAGTAGTGAGGCTGATTAGTACTTTGAGAAGTGTTCCTACTAATATTGTGGATAGTTTATGAATTTACATGATTTTAAATCTAAGAAGAATGCTCTAGCTGAACTAAATCCATAAACTTCATAGAAGTATTAATCAGGTGGAACTTTATGATCTGTCTTTCACAGAAAATCAGAGATCCAGCAGCACAGAGGGAAACAGGAGATCACTTGTCCAGCCTCTACAATTTCAGCTCATAAATTTACTGTTTCAGCCATTGCTCAGCAATTCTCTTCTGTCTGATCCGTTGTTCAGTATGCCAAGTAATAAAGTGTTTGTGTGCTTGAAAGGTCTTTTTTTTCCCTACCACTGTAAAAATCTTAGCTCATCTGATTAACAATATTATTATTGCTTCTTAAAAATTTTGTCTTCCTCTCAATTAGCCTGACAAGACTCTTCAATTTCAAAATATTCATTTTTTTGTACGGTTCAGACAGAAGGGAAATGTTCCGATTCCTCAGCGGGTTCTGCTAACACACATTTCTACGCTCCTGACATATCTTAATGATATGCGGAGGTCTGTATGTTTGGATCTTGACATTAAACCAAAACTTTCTACTAACTGTGTATGCTGAAATCAATTAAGGAATCTTACAAATACTTGACTGGAAAATTGTGAGGGTTTAGTCATTATATTCATTTATATGTGCTGTTCAGTCCCTTGCAGTATGCTTCTCTGTTGAAGGGAGCGCTGAATGTAAACTACCATTTCAGAGACAATACAGTAACCAGAGTCTCAGATATGTTGCTATGGTGTGAATAATATTTAGTTTTACTAGCGATCTTTGTTCATTTTGTTAAATGTTTAGGAAACAATCTTAACAGAAAGGTTTTAAAATTATTTTTATAAAATGTTGATACACTTTGACAATGCAAAGAGAAAAAAAAAATTTCTTTTAGGTTGGTTGAAACTAATATAGGCCTGACGGTTCCTCTGCATGCCATCAAGTACTGTGAAAGTTCAAAATGTTTTTAAACTTACAAAAAAACAAACAAAAAACATTAACAAATCTTAAATCCGAAAGACAAAGCCAGAATGTCGAATCGAACTTGTGAGACTGGTCAAGATGTCTGACTCTCAGCTTCCAATAAAATTCTGTTAGAACAGGTGAAGTTTACAGGGTGTTCTGTGTGCCACTAATTCAATTATTTCGCTTTCCACAGCTCAGGACTTATCACTGAAATGCTTTTCTGTCTCATTTATACGTGAGAGCTTGAGCAGCTAAACAGAGACTTATTTCTGTGTGTCACAAGGAAAGCCTATTTCAAACAAAGATCAGACCGTTTAAAGTTTTACTTACCAGTTTCTATCCTCTGAAATGGTTTTTTAAGAAAACGAAATTATTAATGAGTGAAGAAAATAATGTGCATAGGAGCACGTTTCTTCTTCTACGTTACCCGAAAATAGCTTCACAGAACAGTAACTATGCAAGTGATTAATAGATTAGAATGGCGTATTTAGTTTTATGTGTGCTAACACTTTTTTGCATTAAATTGTTGACCTTTATTTAAGACAATAAAAACGAGGCTTGGGGATAGAGTACCACCACAGTTTGATTCTCTTCTACATTTTTCTCAGATACTTGTGTCTCAGAAATCCTCACACCCCACTTGGCATTTCCCTCTCTATTTGGTTCAAAGGCTTCTGTATTAGTCAGCCCAGCTCTAGCTAGGGTGTTAGTGCTTGAACCTTTGTGTGTTGCTGTCAGTGAGATGTGTACTGATTATCAGTGTGCATCCAAAAATGCAAATAAAAATACTGTCTCTGAAACTTTTCTGGGTCAGTAGCAGCATAACTACTTGCAGTTAGAAGCTGTCAAAATTCTTGTACTGTACTCTGAAGGAATCAAGATAAATCTCTTCCCTTCTCCACATTTATTTAAAATTCTATCTGAAAAAAGCACATTTACTTGCAAGGTTATAAATAAGCACGAGAGCTGTAGATGGCATAGATATAATGGACTGTAATAAAGCTAATATTATTATGTGCATACCTTCAGTAAATATGTATCTAAGTTGAATGTAATAACAAAAGAATATAACCAAATCCTGCAACAGTTTCCAACAGGTAAACATGCATCTCCTGTAACTTTTTGTTTAACTTGGAAAGTTGTTTGCAAGTAACACAAAGTAATAAAGCAAAACCAAACAAACTAAATCATGAGGAAGTTATATATAGCACTTGCTGAGTAATTTAAATTTATGGATTTTATCTGAAGTTTATTAGATTTTTATTTGGGTATATAAGCCCAAGTAGTCTAACAGGCTTCTGCGCTGTAAAAAATCATGGATCCTCTCATAAAGAAATTTGAGGTCATTTAGTGCTACATTGAATTAATTTGTAGTATGGTTTCAAATCCCTTTTGAAACAGAAATTTGTAAGGATTCTATAAAAAAAAAAAATTGTCAAATAGTAACCCTCCTGTCAAAGAGAAGCCTCCATTTTAATAAGAAAATAAAATGGGAAGCTTGGTAGTATAACTTGCCAGGCCCTGAACAGACAAGAGGGAGGGGGTGGTTTTAGCGATTTCGCAGTGGCGTGAGTTGTGGATAATAGCATCAGTGACAGGTTTATAGGAATTCATGATGTTGATACTTGGTTGCACTGTCAGGATGATTCCTGTAAATGCTGCTGGTGGGTTCTGGTGAGTAAATAGTTAGTAATTTACTGTTATCAACATTAAACTATTTCTGGTTTTGCGTTTACTTTAAAAATGGTGCTTAAAAAATTCCAAATCCTGTCTGATTGACACTGAAATGCTCTTTACGTGAAAGTTTGTTTATAGGCAGTGATTCTTTTGACAGATTTACAAGTGTCTGTGGAGTTTTAAAAGACTATTGCCCAACAGGCATTAAGTGAGAGATGCTCTATTTCGTAAATATTTTCACTTATATTCAGGATTTTTAAAGAACTTTTTGAGCCAAGTACTGCATTAAATCTGAAGACAGTGGCAAACTGATAATCAGCAGTTTCCAGCTTTGTTTTAATGTTTTGCTAATGGTTTCCATTTCCGTGGCCAAGATTTGCATGATGTACATCCAACAATTTGTAAGGGCTTTCAAATACTATTGCACACTCATATTTTCTTTTTTTGCCATAGCTCATTTAGAAATAAACAATTTTCAAAGTAGTATATTACATTTAATTTCACTAATATACACTGTGTAGCAAGAAAATGAACCAAAAGTTTATTACAGTGATGGAGAATTTGCATCTGTTTGAACTCAGTAATGCTGAAACAGGTTGTTTATTTTCTAAAATGATTATTTTGCAGTGAGATGGTGAGAAGTGTACATATGGTGGCTAGCTCTCAGATTCCTCAGAATTCCTTCAGATTCCTCAGAATTTCAGAAATAAATTTTTTCAGAAAGAAACTTTTCAGGATTTGTTTCAAAGAAGGAATGCATAATAGATTCCTTTATGTCAGAATCATTCTAATAAAAACTTTGCTAAAATAGTTTTCTGTTAAAAAGGAAAGGGTTTCTGTTGAGGTGAATATCACAATAAAATATTAAAAAATCATGTAATATTCCCTTACACATCTTGTAGCATTTTAGCAAAGAAAATCAGAGCAACTTATGGAACAGGACTTTTCAGTTTTGGGGTTTTTTTTATAGTGTTTGGCATGACTTGATAATTTTTAACTTTTTTTTAAACAGTTTATTTCAATTCAATTTTCTAGTAAACAAACAAACAAAAAAGAACTTATGTAACAGGAAATTCAATGAATGTTGTTTACTAGAAACCTTTATATTATGTTATGTAGAACTAAGGCAGATCGTAGAGTTGTATGGTAGCCTTTCACCAACATTACAAATCTAGATTGACAAAGACCAGCTGACCTCAATATGTAGCATTACAACCACCATATTAATCAAAACTTTTGATATAGCCCTGTTATGAAAATCTTTTTCCTTTTCCAAATGTGTCTCTATTTGTATCTGGTATTTGAGTCATTTGAACACACTTCCACCATTCTTTGCTATATCTATCCCCAGGCAAATTTGATGGTGTTCCAAAGTTCTACAGCCTAAAAGATACATCTGATTGGTGGTCCTAGCCATCATTTTCTTACAGGTATTGGACAGGGAATCATTATTCTGCATAGGATGATTCTTTATTGAAGGGAGCAATGAGACTGGAGATATTTCAGCAGGAATACAAAGTTCCAGCTGAAGTTCATGACTGCCTTCAGCCAATGACTCCGTACCTATGTGATGTGTCTTATTTTTCATGTTAGCAAGTAAATAAACTCAAGTTTTATTCAAACATTTCAGTGCAGTTGACTTCAGATACAATTAGCTAACCTTCAGTTGCCCAGATAATTTTTTTTCTTTGTAGACAGAAAGTATAGGTTATTGAGTTAAATCTAACCTAAATTCAGAGTCAGTTAAAGGAGGGTTAAGCAGTAAAGGGCAAATACATTGCTTTTGTGATGTGAACAGATTTTCGCTTCATCACCCTTGTCCTTGATTCCTTTCACTCAAAGCTAAAATTTTCTCAGAGCTCTTCAGTCTATTTTGTCAGTTATCTGAAAGAACTTCAGGAAGTAAACGGATGTATTTTAGATAGATGTCATCTAGATAAATAGCAGCAGCAGAGAGAATCATCCAAAGGTCTCTTTTTAAGGCTTTCTGATCATTTAAATGGTGTAGTGTATATACCACCAATATAATGGTGGTAGCAATATGGTGTGAATAGATTTCATGCAGCCAAACTCTTTAAGACAGTCTGCCAGAATTTACTTGACTTCTTTTGTCTCTTTCAGTTTCATCGTTTCAACATGACTTAAGCAATGTAAAGTGGTATCTCATCTCAGTTTATCTTGTCTCAAACTTTTATAGCTTTAATCAGCACACCTGATTCACTTACTTTGTCATCTGTCTTATTTGCTCTTCCCTTTCGTGCCTTTCTTTTTACTCCTTCTCTCCCCTTATGCCAAATTTTGGTCGTTTTGTTAAGGATGTTAGGGTTCTTCTTGAGACTACCTGGATCAGCTTTCTCTCTATACGCTGGTACTACTTCTCCATATTTTCCTGTAGCTTTTGTCATCTGATTAAGGTTGACGTCAGTCATCTTCATTAAAAATAAAAAATATTCAAGGGGTTTTATATGAGCTTTCTAATTTAGAAAAAAATCATCATAGTCTTGGTTGATTTACATGGGACGTATCTGAGTAACCTTTCTAAATCATGTGTTATTAAAGCTTGTAGGAAGTATCTAGGAAGCTTTTAATACTCCAGACAATACATGAGCAACACCGTATGTTTGGCAAAACACCTTTCTAGAGTATGTTAGAGTATGTTTAGATACTATTGTAGCTGCAAGCCTGTTTATAATAATACATATTCATAGAAATCTACTTCTCTATAGATTTATACAAATTTATATCAGATTATTCTAATATAATTACTCGCTTGCAATTGTTGCAACCTTACATGATTGTAATTATCATGTGCATTCTATAGTCACTGTGTACCAAACGTCTGAGCATAGTATGTGTACTAATATTTTTACACTTTTGTAATTTTATATTTATCTAAATTAATTTCTAAATATTGCTTTATATAATTTACTGTAGATTTTTTTAACCACAAGGACCACAAACCTGTAGCTGCTACTTTGATCAAACTTCCAATCAGAAACTTAACAATACTGTTAACTTCTCGACTTCTGTTTCCATAGTTTTGTATTAATTTTTGCTGCAATAAGTTGAATTATGTAATGGTGGTAGCAATATGGTGTGAATATGTTTCCTGCAGCCAAACTGTAACTCGAGTTTAACTCCAAAATATATTTCCATCTACATTTAGCTTCTTGGGAACGAAGAGTTGTGGAAAAAAAATATCTTGTATTAGCTCGTAAATCAGTTACTAAATGGAAGGTAATTGCATTTTTCATTTCTAACAGTCTCATTTCATCTTTAATGTGGAATGCTGGGACCTACAAAGTTTACCAGAATTTCTAGGAATGTTAAATTTCATTGGCGAACAACCTAGAGTTTTTAGAAATTGGCATGGCATCAAATCTTAAAACAACAGATTAAATAATAATCAAATCACAGATCACAGTTAGACATAAATTAACTTTCTTACTGACTTCTACTATTTCGTATCATGGCCTGGAATTTGAATACTTAAGTAAAGCTGAATTCCTGCATCTGTGTTAGAAAAAATGGTGGAGTATAGGATGCCTGGCACTGATTGATTAAAATCAGTCCAGATACAAGGCATCCTCCACTCACCATAGAAACAAATTTTAGAGTGTTAAATACCATCTTGAATTTGTATGTGAGGTAGGCTGTGTTAGTGGCAAGTCTCAGCGCACAGCTGGAGTTTTAGAACAAAGTCATTGCTAAAGACAAATTCCACTCTTGAAACGTGTATAGAATTTTCTATTTGGTATGCTAGATTAGTATTGGTATTTTTTATTTTAATGTAATTGCTGGATTCCTTAGTGCTTATTTATTTCCATTTCCCCTAAAGTAAATCTAGGTGACTTCTGGTAGACAAACTCTGCCACAAATGTCTCTCAACTTCTTTTTGTAGCCTCTGAAAAGCAGATGAAGTTAGTTTGCAGAGAGTCTTCTGAAGAGCATGTCCAGCCCTTCAAGGAGAAATTAGAGGAATTCTTCCAGAAAGGTAATCATATTTAAAAAAAAAAAACAAACGCAAATAATGTACTGGTTTACAACGTTATACGTAATGTTGCTGTATTCAATGTCTGTTGCCTCTGAAAATTCCTACTACGTATTATGTCCCTAGTGTGCCTAATACATGTGAAGAATAACAGTTACACAAATCTTGGACATCATTTGCTGTCAAAGATAATTGTTCCCTTGATCTCGCCATGTCGTATTGATGAGTATTTTTTGGTTTGTTCTTTATCGTTATTTGTAGGCAAAAAAGGTATTTGTTGTAGACCAAATTTTTCAGAAGGAATATAGTGCTTCAAGTTTATGAAAGACTGGAGTGAAAAATACTGTTCTAGAGAAAGTCCACATATATATATATATAAAGTAAAGATGTTTTATCAGTACTGTAGGCTTATGAACTGACTAACTGAGATTTAAAGATTTTGTCTTGTGTGAGACAGAAGTAGGCATAAGGAAGTGATTTACCAGGGTAAAGTCTGGTACAATTTGAGGTACAATTTGATCATCAGTTCAAAACAATGTAAACGCAGGTTGCTGTGGTTGAAAACAACAGTCCTGCTCTCTCCTGCTTCCCAGCCTATGTGTTCTCAGTCACCTGCTTCTGCCAGCACCACTGTCTCTGAAGTGGTGGAAAATACATAAGCGAATAGATTTACCCCTCCTCCCCCACCCGGGTTGTAGGAGTACAGACTATTTGGGTAAACAGAGTAAGTGATGCATTTCTGACAACTGTATTAAGAATTATTAAGAATTAATGATTACCGAAGGGGTAGTATTTTGCACAGAAATCGTGATCAGTTTAACAATTTACTGTTTGAGAAGTCAAGTGAGCTATTTGAATCTACTAATCCAGGCAGGATGTTTACTTACTATTAGTGATTAGTCAGATAGTTATAATAATTTGTGAATGAGCTTAATCCTTTTTATAAAGATTTTCCTAATGTGTTTTTAATAACTTTATTTCATTAGGCTATCTTATTAAATACTTTGATAAGTGAAAACAGAATGTTTTAAAAGTAGCAGTGCCTGTTAAATTGGACTGTAAAGTAAACTAATATTCTTCTTTACCCTTTTCCCAGGCCATGGAGCTCTGTGGATGTATTTATTTGATTTTTTTTTTTTTTTTTTTTTT
>Ga0065711_1026691_pt1 | contig 62280 bp, 73 predicted proteins | sample Hoacrofraction12_FD_59098 | JGI IMG/M metagenome (GOLD analysis project Ga0065711, IMG submission 59098) | Hoatzin crop microbial communities from Cojedes, Venezuela - Epithelial fraction 12 v2 (version 2) | ecosystem: Host-associated > Birds > Digestive system > Esophagus > Crop | place... | reverse complement strand
GGGGGGGGGGGGGGGGGTGTGATCCAACGACGCGCTTCAACTCAGTGGTGAACCCAGATCCATCTCTCGTGATTCATGACTCAAGTTTGTGACTTATTTCAGAGTCAGTCATAGTTCAGAGCCAGCCCATAACTCAGACCCACCGTGTATTCATCAGTGCCGCGGGACCTGGATAACTCGGGGATAACTTCAGAATTAATTGTGTTACTTATGAAGTTGCTGACATGACTTATAAATTGCCACATGGTCAATAAATCAGTGAGACACCTGAGAAATTAATCATTTTTTTTTTCAGTCAGAAACTTCATATGCCTTATAAATCAGACATTGGAACAGCTTATTGTACATCAAACCCACAGTTGGAAAACAGCTTTTTGGGGAGAATAGATAGTTCTGGAGTATCTGTCCCAGTCTGGTTAACAAGGTCAACGAAAACAGAAGGGCAAAGGAAAGGGAAGTGTGTGAAGGCAACGCGCGCGTCACGGTGCCGTCCCGCAGCGTTTGCGCTGATGGAGCCGGCGTTGCCCTGCAGCAACGGGAGCTGCCCGGGACCCTGCGCCGATGCCGGGCGCTGGCCTTGCGGGGAGCAGCTCCGCTCCCCAGCCACCCCTGACGCTGAGAGCCGGGCGGTGTGTGGGGATGTGCCGCGGGGACGTGCCGCTGCTGGGCACCGTCGGCAGCACCGCGGCCACGCTGCGCCGGGTTGGGGCCGGTGCACGACGCACGCGGCCGCACCTCTCGCCCCGCTCCGCGCTGCCGGCAGCCGAGAGCCTTCCGCAGCCGCAGGGGGGGTGACGAAAGGACGTTTACCAGGACCCGCCATGGCAATCCAAGTGCGGTGTTCACCCTGCTGAAGTGTCGCGGCCGTTGTCCGCGCGCAGGCGGTGAACTGAGGACACACCACGGCCGCGGGTCGGGCCGGCACAGGGCAGGGCAGCATGCCCAGAGCCAAGGCGTGAGCCGTTCCCAGCCCTGGGGCTGAGCTCTCGGCCTCGGCCCAAGGCTCTTCCAGAGCTGGGAAGATGTGTTTGGAGACGACCTTCACATTTCTCAGGGCCACACACAAAATATATCCCCTCTCTGTTTCGTGCTCGTTCAACGCACGTGCGACAGAAACACGGGAGGGCTGAGGTTTCTCCGGCGTAGGACGACGGCGTTGCGGATCTGCCAGCGCTCGCAGGGACACGCGGGTCGACCTGCAGGGCCGGCTGCCGCCCCCGAGCTCAGCAGTGCTGTCTGCTGCCGTTAGTGCTGCCAGCCCCCTGCTCAGAAGGGTGACCAATAAGCTCTTACTGATAACAATCCATACATTTGACGAAGAATCGGATTGTATTTGATGTGCAGTTCACTTCGAGCCTGGCACATCTGTGCAGATTTATCAATGCCGTTCTTGTACATTGACTCAGTACTGACTGATTCCTTCAAATACATTTTAGTGGGGCTTTAAAAGCGCAGCAAGATAGGCGTTTTCTATATTCTGCATTTAAACTACTACAAACGCAACTTGTTCTTATCAGTAGGTGTCCCTTCAGAATGCAGAATCACCCTATTTTTGTTCTGTATAGAATGCACGGAAGAGATTATTTGGGGCATATTTAAAGGATGGGGGTTTTTAATGAATCTGTGGGCAATTTACCATAAATTACACATGGAAATGTAAAATCTAATCAACTAGTTGCATAAGCATAGCCATATGCGCAGGAGTTTCACTCTTGCAAAAAAAAGCAGATTAAATGAATATGTTGAAGATGATTTGAATATATCAAGCAGATTTTTAAAGTATTTCCCTAAGAAACACAGCCTGCACAAAGCCCTGTCTCTGATAGAATGGGAAGAGTTGCCAGTAAATATTTACATTAGCAGCTTTTGATGGAGAAAGAAAACTCCAGGCGAAACATCTGAGGTTTCCCATCAGATGCAGCTCTGCGACTCGCGTTTTCCTTGCTGCTCTCTGCAGCATGGCGGGGTCCCTGGGCAGCCCAGTCCTGCTCCTTGCTGTGGGACACCCCAGGGACCCCGGGCCTCTGCGCCCCAGCCTGCAGCACACAGGGAGAGAGCTTTTCCAGAAGCATCTTTAAAAACACTCACTCCTAAGAGCTCCTCCCCTGTGACGCACCCAAACTGGAGGCCTTGAACTCGATTCCGCCCCCCCATAAAGGGCTTGGCAAGGAGCAATGGCCTCTGCTCCCCAGAGCCCTCTGGAACCCGCAGCTGCACAGCACCGGGGAGCTGCTGCATCCGCTGCTGCTGGGCACCAAGCCCGGTTCCAAGCCCTCCTCCCGGGATGCTCCCGGCAGCAGTGGGCTTCGGAGCGGGGCTCTCCAGGCAGGCAGCAGAGAAGCTGAGTTACCCCACCCTCTCCCCTGCTCCGGGAGCAGGCGCTCAGCCCGTGCCGCGCTGGCACCCAGCCCGCACAGCGGTGATGGGACACGGCCACGCAGCCATGGGACGTGGCTGTGCAGCCGCACCGCCGGGCGCAGGCACAGCCCTGGTGCAGCCGCCCATGGCCAGAGCTGGGTCTGGAGCTGCTCGGTGTTCCCCATCAGATCTGGCCCAGCAGAGCGCGCGGCACTGCTTCTGCTCCTTCCCTGGAGGAAGCCGAGGGCTCGCTGCTGCGGAGAGTTTCAGTGCCAGGAAAACTTCCCACTTCGAAGGACGCATCAACCGGAGAAGAAATGAAAGCTTGCAGGCAGCAGATGCAAAAGACCAAGCTGCAGCTGGGATAGATTCATGAGATGCAAATATTGACTGCAAACTTTCCGCAGCCTACCAAGCGCTCCAGGTGCCGCACATGGGAGCACTCACAGCCGAGTCTCATTTTCTGCTGGCCGTCAAGGCAGAATGGCTGTCCCCAGTTCCAGCTATCAGCATGGCTTTCCTGGAGGTAGAATAAAGGGCTGATGATAACTCAAAAAGCCCCAGAAGCTGTGACTCTGTAGTGATGTGCTGCTTGGTTTCTATGGGAACAGGCTGAGCTGGTTGATTAGAAAACCACGTGCAGAAGAGGCAGGAAAAGCAGTGAGTGGTGCTGCTGATGCAGAGATTAATTGGTGTGACTCAGGCTGGGCTTTTATATAATTTGCAGCCATCCCAAAAGGTGCCTCAGCACCTGAGTTGGGATGTAATGAGGAGATGTTCACTGGAGAACAATCTCATTGCTTGTTACAACGATTGTAGCTCCTACTAGAAAAAAATTGAGTTAGTGATTTATTTTTGCTTGTTGGTTTCTAAATCATCTGTAACTTCACTCACAAAGACCACTGCTAAGGCCTGGGGAGCGTCTGCTGCTGGTGGGAAGGTAAGAGGCTCTTCCTTCCCTTGCCTTGCTGGGCTTTGTCTCACCAGTAGCGGCCACAGGTTAAAAGCGCAGGGTTTTCTTCCATGTGGGAGCGTCCCCCCAGCTGTGCAGAGGACCTGGACAAGCCGTGGGACTGCTGCAGCGTGTCACATGCCACAAACCCACCCGTCTCTCCTAAAAAAGATCCCTGAGCTAAAAACCTCCCTGCTGTTGTCCCGGAGCACGGAGATGCCCCAGCACAGCGCTGGGGAGGTGGGAAGGGCTCTGGGGTGCCAGGAGGCGGCAGCGTGGGGACGCTGCTGATGAACGGTTTGCAGCCCCGGTGCTCTACGCGTCTTCGCTTGGCAGGGCTGAAGTACATCTGCCTACGTGTACCCTTCGGCTGCTGGTCTCCGTGTTGGTGCCTTTCCCAGCCCGTTTGGCACATGGGCACTGAGGGTGTGGATGCGCTTTCCAGGATGGTGTGTGGGCTGGGAGGGTGGTGGAAGGTTTGTAAAGTACGTGGAATGTTCCCCACTTCAGTCACTTAGAAATAACGAGTACAGCTACAGCCTCATTTGAAAAGAAAGCACATCTGGAAACCAGAATTAGACCCAAAGCTGAAAGATAAACTCTGTTGTAAGCACTTGTAAGAAAGAGTTTAAGGAAGGGATTAAAAGGGATTTGTTGCGTCTCTGAGACGGAGGAGCTCCATCGGTAAATCTGATTATCAGCTCTGCCTAGCGCTCAGTGATTTAAAATGCCAAAAGGCTGATGCTGGAAACCAGGCGGATTTTGAGAGGCACGGCCCTTGTCCCTGCCACGCTGCTGGTCACGGAGGCTGGATGGGTGATGGCCGCGCGCACCCCTCCACGGGACGGCTGGGTTCCCGGGGGACACACGTCCTCCCCTCCCGCCCGCAGTGGGATGCATCCTGCCTCCGGGTCCCAGGCGAGAAGCTGAACCCGTGACGCAGTCGTGTCCCTGGCGCTGGCTGGGGGGTGGGCGAGGTTCTCATCCTCCTCCCAGGGAACGATGCTCGGCGTAAATCAGGAGATTCTACTTCTGCGTCAGTGGCTGTTGAATTATTCACTGGTGAAAGCACCACCAGGGACCAGCCAGAGGAAAGCGCAATAAGCAATTAACTGCCTTGGCTGGTGCTGCCTGCCTCTCGTTAGGCTGTGTTCACGTAATCAGTGCTTCCTCCAAGGGGCTATTTGGCTCGGAAAGGGAGCGGAGCGCGTGAGCCGTGCTGAGCACGGGGTAACTCCCGCTGGCATTTCCTAGGGAGGGGAAGAAGGTTTCCCTTTGCCCCTGTGTGTCTGCCTTTGGTGCTTTGGGGTTTTTTGCTTTTTTGTTGTTTTGGGGTTGTGTTTGGTGTTTTTTTAAGAATTTCTGGCTTCTGCCGGTGCTGAACAGAGCAATCCCATCTGGCAGAAGATGTGCGTTGCCTTTCTCGCTGCTCCCTCGGAGCCTCTCCCCTCTGCCCTGGCCCTGCTGCAGAGCCGGCCCGGCGCTGCTCGGGGTGGGGTCCAAGCCCAAGCCCCCCGCGGCTGCGGGGCTCGGGGTCCCGTCCTGCTGAGGCAGACGGAGGGAGCTCCGTACGTGGGGCTCGGCGCTGCGCCGTGCCGGCAGCGAGGGCTCTCCCCGGGAGCTCGGGGCCGAGGGGTCCCCCTCAGCCGCTGCTCCCCGTCACCAGCGCCGTTCCCCGCCAGTCTCTGTGGGAACGCAGCAAACCACTTCCCGCAAGTGGGGTGGATTTTCTCCCACTGCTGTTGGGAGGGTTTTACAACCCAACGCCACACCACGTAGAAACCTTTTTGTAATTTCCAGCCTAAATCTATTCCTCAGTCCATACCTCGCTGTCCCCCCTGCTCCTGACAGATGAAATACAGACCCCGGGGCTCAGGCTAATCGACAGCCCTCATCACGTCAGTGTTTCCAATGCCTTTTTTTCCTTTCCACAAAGAGAAATGCTTCTAACGAGCTGGTTAAACATTGGCGATCAACACAAAACTGTTTTTAATTAAATTTACATACAAACAATTGGTTGCAATTACAACAATTAGCTCGCTATAGAAAATGTGCGCACAGAGAGGACAAAAATGTTCTTGCGAAAAGAGGACAGAAAATTCGCAATCATCACACTTAACAGAGGTAATTCCTTAAATTTGTCCCTTTGACCTCAGCTCTGTACTTCTAACGCACGCAGGACAGCCCCAGGGTTTCGCTCACCTGCTGAAAGGTGCCACACACGTACACGCTTGCAGGATGGAAAAAACAAAAAATCCGAGCTGCAGGAGCCGCTCTGCAGTGCCCTGTTCTGTCGGTCGCGTTTCCTACCCTCAACCCTCCGCGTCGGCTGCCGGGAGCGGCACCAGCGCTGCCCAGAGATTGAGACCTCGCGAGGAGCTGAAATGCTCCTGGGCCCTGAGCTACGAGAAAGTGAGGTGGTTCTTTCGGTTCAAGATTAGGAAAGATAAAGAAAATGACACCAAGTGCTTGTGCTGTTAACCTGAGGTGCGTTTGCACGCCGGGGGGGCACAGCTGATGTCCCAAACCAGGCCGATCCTGACAGTGATGTTTCGCTGAGAAAGAACCAACATTGCTGGGAATCACCAGGATCGACACCGTCAGAGCACAGGCAGAGGAAAGTGTTTAAAATGCTGTTTGATCTCCTTACAATTTTACATATTTTATTGGTCCCAATGAGGTGTGAAAGGAAGCAATCCAGGGCCGTGTAGTGAATGGGAGGAGAGGAGACAGGAGAGGGTGAAGCAGTGGATGTTTCTTGGTCTGTTGACACGAGAGAGAGCCACTATCAGTTTCTTTACCAATTTATTAAAACCTGGCTTCATTGTCTGCTATTAAGCTGTAAAATTATCCGTCCTCTTCCACGTCTGCCTGTTCCCATCCCCTGCTTCACCTTTCCATACGAGACCTACAATGTGAGCTCATTTTCTGCAGTGAGCAGCACGGATTTGTAGTGTGCTCAGCGGTCTTTGCCGGGAGAGCCGCGGCTCGGTTGGGCTCAGCCCCGTGCCGCTCGGCAGAGCCGGGACCCCCTGCCCAGGCGCCCGGCTGCGGCACAAGGAAGCGTTGCTCTTCTCCTGGCCTTGTTCGAGTGCCCTTCAGCAAACCCGCTGCCTGGTTTCCAGCCCTCAGCCGCGGAGCCGTGCGCCCTGGTACCAGCCCACAGGCAAACACGTTTGCTCCTGCTCCAGCGCCCGTCTGAGCCCCAGCCTTTCCGATCCCGGCTTTTCCCATGAGCATCTCCATGAGCCGTGCCTCAGTCAGCAGAGCCGGGCGGGAGGACGTACCGGGCGAGGCCGCTGCGGCCAAGCAGCCCCCAGCCCCACGAGCCCCTCCGAGGGCCGACCAGCTCCTCCCCGGCTGTGCCTGGAGCTTGGGGCAGCTTTGCCATCCCACAGCGGCCGCAGCCCGGGGTGGGTTGCACGCTGCCCCGTCCAGCTTATCGAGCAGGAATACTGCAGTCCATAGGGAATGAAGTGGATAACAGTTACATTTATGGCGGTAGTTTAACTCATTTATTTGACGTTCTTGGAGCACCCGTGCGGTTTTTGCTGCTGGCACCAGTGAACACGCACACAGCCCCCGCCAGCCCAGCCCGCGTGCTCGGGGCTCCCCACGTCAGCAGCGCGTAACGAGGAAAGGGGTCTGACATGCGGCGTGCACTGCCTCGCCTGCCCGCTGCTGCTGGCAGCAGGCACAATGTCTGGCAGGCTGTGCCACCTCCTGGTTTAGTTAATAAGGTGGAAGCTATTTAAATAAAATTCAATAAAAATAACAGTTAGAGGGGCAGTGCCGTCCAACGGCCTGAGCGAGGGGCTGGGGGGGCCGGGGCTGCTCGGAGCCTCCCCAGCTGAGCTGGTGGGGAGGGGGGGGCTTGGCTTCCGTGGCTGGGTCCGAGGGGTCCGATGCCGGCTGCGCTGTGCTCATCACCCTCTCTGAGCTCACAGCCCCCTGCTTGCACAACGTGGCCTCAGTGCAGGGAAACGGTGCTTAGAAGTTACATCTCATTCAGAACAACGGTAGCCTGAACAAAATTACTCTTAAAAAATGCAAATGAACTGCAGTTTCTTTTCATTTTTCCCCTCTAACTGCAGTTATTCTGTCACTGGCAGATTTATGTGGCTTGGCTGCAGGTTTTAATTGCTGTTTGCATACACAGCAGTGTTACATCCACGCACTAAAAGCGGATTTCCTTTTCACATCCAAATGCGAACCACTGCAGAAACACTATCAGTAAGTGTGTTTTGATAGCAGCTACATCTTCATCTGCCCTTAGAGCTGCTGAGGAGAAAGGACTAAGTATATTTGTTTTATTTTAAGCACTGTACAAAATACCTGGTGAAGCAGAAAGGAAACCAAGTTGGAGGCCATGCAGGACACGGGGGCTCTGTTTGACTTTGTGGCTGGAAGAAAATGCAATAAAAACCTGTGTCGCTCGGACAGGATGAGCTGAACGTCCCCACGCCCCGCCGGCGGGGCACCGGGCTGTGCCATCCCACAGGGTCACCCCCTGCCCCGGTGCGGCTGCGGGCGAGCGGGTGCTGCCGAGCCCCGGGGACAGCGGTGGGTGGCCGTGGGACCCCTGCCCACCACCCCCTCGGTCCCTCGCTCAGCCGGCCGGGCCGGGGCAGGAGGGCTCGCCTGATGCTGAGCCGCACGGCTCCTCTCGGCTCCACACGCCAGCCAGGTGCCTTTCTTCCCTCTTTTTCCTTTTTCTTTTTTCCCCTCTTTGCTACTCCCCGGTTGATCAATTATTTAATACAATTCATCCCAGTGCAGAGCTTCCTGAAGTGAGTTGTTTTAAATTAAATACATTTCTCTTTGAATCAACTTGAGTCCCTGGGAAATTTTTAGCTCTGCAAATGAGCTCATTTGAATTTTTGAGGTGTACCTGAAGCTTGCCTGTGTGGTTTTTTTTTTGTATTTTTATTATTTGAAATCTCATTCCACTTTGTTCCAGGTTCAATCTTTTTCCCTGCAGCAGTGCCCTATGCACCAACTTATCTGAATAATTTCAAAAAGAGCATATTAAAGGGCCCAACATGAAATTTCCTTAGAGAATTGATGTGGGTTAACCATCTGCATCTTATTGTGCTGGCTTGTTTGGAAGGCTTCTAGCAACCATCCATTATAGTTCTAAGGCTGAATGATGACTACAGTTACACTAGAAAAAAAGGGGACAAAAAAAAGTAAAGCATTTTCTATGAGTAACTGTACCGGGGTATTTAAAACACTATTGGCCGCACACTTTTCAGGCAGCCTGTGCTGAAAGATACATTTCTCCTTTAATAACACTTATATCCCTTGTATGATGTGGGCTTTCTCTAATCCTCTAAATGTGTTTGGAGTAGACAACAAAAATATGTACATGACACTACAGATTATGGCTCCCAGTATGCAAACTCCCCCTTCAGCTCCCCGTGCACACAGATAGGAAAAGGTATTTGTACGGCTGTGACATTAGCGGAGGACAGCCTCCGTTCCCCGGTGCCGTCACAGCAGGGACAGCCGCACCGGCAGAGACCTGGGGGTCTGCTGGGACGCGGCTTCGCCGGTGCTGGCTGCGGGCAGCGGCACAGGAAGCGAACGGACACCAGCGAGGGTCACTGGGGGGCACAGGCAGTGCCAACCCGGGGCTTCGGCTCTGTGCACGCCCCGGGCCTGGAGAGCTGCTAGGCAGCGATGGGGCTTGGTGACAGCCCCAGCTCCACAGCATCCACACTCTGTTTCCCTTTTCTACATGGAGGGAGGCCGGCTCCATCGCACGCTGCCCGGGGTGAGGAGCTGCGGGGTGCTCAGCGGCTGCAGATCAGGGTGAGGAGCTTTGGGGTGCTCAGCGGCTGCAGACCGGGGTGAGGAGCTTTGGGGGGCTCAGCGGCTGCAGACCGGGGTGAGGAGCTGCGGGGGGCTCAGCGGCTGCAGACTGGGGTGAGGGGCTTTGGGGTGCTCAGCGGCTGCAGACCAGGGTCCGCTGGCCATGTGCTCTCTGGCTGGCAACCTCGCGGCTGCTGCCGGTGACCCTAAGGTGTGACGGGCACAGACAAGCTCACTAAAAATGACGTAACGGGTAAGTTACGGTGCAGCTCCCCGGGATGATGGCGGTCGGTTTCCGCGGTCCCTCACGCAGGCGAGGGCAGCACCAGACTCACACAGCTCTTCATGCCAAGGCTGCTGAACAGCCTGGAGACTTCTAGCAGCCTGTGCCTGGAGTGCCGGGGTGAGCTCCGGGAGTCCCCTCCGGAGCGAGGTGCTGGCTCCTGCCGTGCCGTGGCTCTTCGGCAGGAGCGGGAGCAGCAGCCAGGCAGGGCTGCGGGCGGGTGCTGCCGGTGGTCCCAGCCTGCTGCGAGCTCTGCCCGCAGCTCTGCTCTCACCCCAGGCCCCCGGGCAGCCCCCCGGACCCCCCAGTGCTTGTCCGGAGCGGTTCCTGTGCATGCGGATCCCAGGTCCCAGGGAGCAGCCCCAGGAGGGTGCCCCAGTCCCAGCTCTGGCTCCCAGGGCCCTGTGTCCCCCTCACTTCACTTCTCCTGGGCGCAGTTTCAAGGAGACAGTAATTCAAGCACTATTGGCCAAATTCCTCTACCAGTGTGCATGGGTTTAGCTGTGGAATAACTGCGTTCTCTCCCGCGGAGACGGGCTCTGCGCAGTGCAGCCAGGGAGCAGGTTGGCAGCATGTGTCCCTATGAATTTTATTATACCCAGAATGGAAATCATCATCTCCCAGGTCTGTAAGAGACGAACACTCCCAAGCATGGTAGCTGAGGCGCTTTGCCGTGCTGCCGGCAGCCGGCTGGGTCTCTGCGGGGGTCACTCCAGTCCCCACCAGCTCCCCGGGAACGCCGCCGCACCCCTCTCCATCCCCGCTCTGCGAAGCGCCGAGCTCCTCACGGGTGTGATACAGCTCTGCTATCACAGGGATCAGTTGTTCAAAGGACAATTTTCACCAGCTTTTAAAGATAGTATTGAAAGAAGATACATAATTTATACCTGGATCTGATCCTTTATAATGCACATGTACAGCACTTCGAACACCAGCTGGCTCCGGGCTGAACGCTGAACCCCGCGCTGGAAATGCCGCGTTTCCCCATCGCCGCAGCCGTGTGCATCCTGCCCGCTCCCCTCCCCGCCTTCAGCTCCAGCTCCCGGCTCTGGGGCAGGGATGCGACGCCTTTGCACGGCGGCAGTGCTGGCTCTGAACCTTTGCTGACCGCTGTCACCATCCACCCCTTGGACTGTCCAGCCCTTCCGGGCTCGGCACCTTCTCTGCTCTGCTGCTGTAGGGGAGGTAGCTGCCTGTGTGAAGTACCCGGGCCGTATGCAATGTGAAACAACGGAGGTGACAATAAACCTTCCTAAGCCTAAATCAGCAATAAGATGAGTGTGCACAAAAGTCGTTGGCTGGGATTTTCCAAGGAGGCTGCAGGCGAGACGGGCAGCCTGTCCAGAACGCGTGACAGCCGGGGAGGAGCAGAGCCCGGATGATGTGCAAGACCCTGTATCCCGGTTCTTCACGCTTTCTCTCTCTACACTGCCAGAGCATCTATGAATGGGAAAAAATTCAGATATGAAATTGCTTGTGGGAAAAGTTTATTATTTAAAGAAATATCAGCATGAGGAGATATCTTTCCGCTTTGTTGATTTTGGCAAAGGACTGTGGAACATCAAGGTGATATTTCTCCTACAGAAATGCTCAAAAGAAGCCACACAAATAAATCCTGGAGTTTCAAGCAGAAACGGAAAGAGAAGATAGCCACCACCTGCCCCTCTCGCTTGGGTACCAGCAGTGGCAAAGGCGGGATGGGCAGGGCCGGCACCGGGCGCAGAGGTGGCCGCTGGCTCGGCTGGAGCTCCGTGTCCCACACAGCTGCGGACCGTTGGGCTCAGAGGAGGACAGGCTGCTGTCCCTTGTAATGCTGCAAACACACCGTGGAATCCAGGAGAAAAGGAGCACAGGCAAAGAAGAGCAGGGAAATAACCCCCAGCATGGCAGATAGAACCGCTTGTAGGACAGCAGAGCAGAGGGGACCGCTCGCCGAGCGGAGCACACGCCAGAGTCTGCAGGATCGGAGCCGAAAATCCTGCCAGGATGGAAAAATGCTGCGAGGGTCTGGGGGGAGCTGTGAACCCTGCACTTCCAACAGCGCCGGATCGGAGCAGCGAGCCCCTGAGCCAAGAGGGGGCCTGTTTGGTTTAGCATCTGCATTTGTGTCTCACTTCAGTGGAAGTTTTTTTCCAGGAATGATTCCAAGACCTGGTTTTTGCAGGACACACAAACCCATGCTGCAGCCTGAAGCTCTGCTGCTTTTCCCTTTCCTGCACAAAAAGCAAGACAAGGGTTAACAAAAGCAAAGCCAGGCAGGTTTACACTGAAATCCCCCCTGCAGATCCCCAAACAAAAGCTGCAGAAATGCCATGAATAAATTTCTTCCTGTTTGGCTGCGTTTCCAGTGTTAAATGGACTATTTATGTGCTTTTCTACCCCAGCAGGGAGAGCGGTCTGGTGTGTTTGCAGAGGGAAGGGAGTTCAGTCTGCCTTCTGCTGTGGTGTGATTTCATTTTAATCATTACTAGTTTAAAGACCCAATAATCACGGGTAAGCCGTAGTGAGCTCTTGTTAAAGCCGTCGGGCAAATAACCAGCCCAGCGCCGGTGGCTGCCACGGGCTCGGCCCGGCCAGGGACTGATTGGGCTCAGAAATTGCTTCTGCTGCTCTCCCAGGCTGGAGGAAAGGCATCTTCTGCTCCGCTGACAGCCCAGAAGGAACTGCCCAATTGAAAATCTACAACAGGCTCATTTCTTTCAAACACAATAATTTGCAGTTTGCGCAGAGTTTTTAAGCCAAGCTGTTTCCCTGCTTGTTATCTGAATTTGCCATTTAGATGAAAGAACTGCCTCCTTTGTTCAACAGCAGCTGTGGGCTTACTGCTGCCGCTTATTCTTGACAGGAAGAAAGACCGAAAACCAGAAGAATATCCGAAATAGGGTTCTGCCTCCAAAGGGAATTGCACTGTCACGCCTGCACCCGCGGCTGTTGGTGGAAGTGTGACCGCCTCATGCGTGTGAAGGAGAAAAGGAGTCTGAAGCTATTGGGATTGAAAGAAACCCCCTGGGCTGTCAAAATTAGGAGGCGAGGGGCAGGAGCCCCTTCTCAGTGCCCCTCCTCGTGTGGTTGATTTTGGGGCAGCACCGGGGTCTGCGCCTTGGGAAGGACCATCCTCTGCTGGAGCTGCCGAGGTGGGCACGAGCCCCGGTGCTCCCACCCCGCCGGGCGCTCCCGTGGGGCTTTTCCCCCGGGAACAGGGGATCGGTATTTTGGAGGGAGCTCCGGGCCCGTGGTGCGGGGTCAGTCCTTTGGGACAGGGACCGAAAGGGCTTTGTCACTGCTGGGCATCTGCCATGGTTTCTCAGTGCTCGCTGCCCCGCCAGTTTCCTCCCAACGGGCAAAAACCAATTTCCCAAAGAATTAAATCTGTGCTGCTTTCTCAAAATACCTAGAAAACGGAGTGTAAATCATGCAGGGAAAAAAATTGCCTGATGTGTCATTTTATGGAAATAAAAATGGGAGAAAGAAAGAGGTTACTTTCGAATAATGAGTTTCATATTTTATTAACAGGGGTTGTTAATTAGCTCTGGGTGCTGCTGCTGGCAGACGTCAGCTGTAACAAGAGTGTGAAAACTTACACTTCTGGAACTCTTTTAACAGCCCCTCTAATCTGACACTTGGCAGGAGGGTTTGTGCTAGGAGTCACGGCAGTCTCGAACAGCCCCAGCTCGAACCCGCAGACCAGCGGGGAGGGGGCAGCCGTGGGGGTCCCGCAGAGCCGCAGCCGCTCCGAGCCGGGGACGGGCAGCCCGGGGATGCTCTGCCGCTGCATCGTGTGCCGGCAGCCACGCTCCGGGCCCGGAGCTCCTGGGCCGTGCACGGTGAGGGAGAGCCAAGCACAGTGAAGGCAGAGGGTCGGGTGCTGTTTCCCATGGAGTATTCACCCCTGCACCCATCGCTAGATTCCTGCTCGTCCGCGGAGCAGAGATGGGAAGGCAGGGAGCGATCCCACGCGACGAGCCCACGAGCAGGGTTAGGAGCCGGCTCGCCTTCCCTGCTCCTCATCCTCTTACTGCCGAGCTCAGAAGGAGCCAACTGCCTTATTTATTTATTTATCAGTCAGTCATGAGTGCAGAAGATTCCTTTGAAGCTCTCTTAGCTATCTCTCTGGCTGGCAAAGAAATATTGCACGTCTTGGTGTTTTATTCCTTTTGATCTCACTGCTGTGATTTCGCTGCCCCTGCCAAGCCGCGTGCTCGGGCCTCCATCTTTGATGTAGGTTAACGATGCCTTCCCCAGCGCTTCGATGCTCCCTGGAATGCTGCTTTTACACTGCGCAGCAGCAGAGCGCACGGCTCCCAGCGCAGGAGCGGGGCTGAGCCGCTCCGACCCCCCATCGCCAGCACCCACAGGCAGACCCCAGTGCCAGAGTCCAGTCTGGACCAGTTGATGCTGCACACGCGCAGCAGGGACACTGGTGAGGGGAGCGAGTGGAAAACGACCCCCGTTATTACCCACGGGTAAGGTGTTTTAGCCAATGCAGCCCTGAGGTGCCCATCTCCGGGGGGGACCCCCCTCTCCCCACCCCAGACCTGGGCTGCTGTTGCCAAAAGGGACAGGACAAACTCTCCCCTCCGGTGTGCGGGGTGCCAGGGGAAGCTGCCGCAGGGTGACAGCTGATAACCACCCCACGGCATGAGCTACGCGAGCTGCACCCCAGGACCCCGAAAAAGGGACCCTCGTCATCCTTGAAAAACAAGGGCACAGCTTGATGTTTACAGGGAGCAGGACCAGGAGTCTTTATTCGACGTTAAAATCACGCACACCGTGGCTTGCTCTGTGCTAATTGCTGCCACCGCTGAGTCAGGGGACACGTCTCAGGTTAGTCTCCTTCTCTGGAGATATTCCAGACCCGCCTGGACAAGGTCCTGTGCCGCCTGCTCTGGGTGACCCTCCTTCGGCAGGGGTTTGGGCTGGGTGACCCACAGAGGTCCTTTGCAACCCCGACCATGCTGTGATTCTGTGATCCTGTGATTCTGTGATTCTCCTCCTTTGCAAACAGCCTCAGCCCTCACCTGCAAGCTGGCAGCAACCCAGCTGCTGCTGCTCAGGGCAAAGCCGACGGTGATTGGCTCCACTGCCTCCCCACGGTGGTTTAATTAGGACTGGGTTTCCAGGGTTCAGTGTATTTGAGAAGCTGGTGCTCATGGCAGAGAGCTGCTGGTCTTTCCTGGGATGCTGCTGCTCACTGGTGGAGCCCTCAGCCCTGTTGGAGGTTCTGCTGGTGGGATTCCCAGCCCGCTGCACCCAGGGTGAGCCTTGGAAGGGCTGGGACAGAGGGTGCTGGGCTCAGGGCGTCCCAGCAGAGTGAGCTGCATGTGTGGTGAGTACGGCTGCCAGTGGCACGGGGAGCTGGGGCTTGGTGGGGATGCTTGGGTGATGCCCTTCATCTCGGCCAGTGCCTCACTTAGCTGCCTGCCAGCGTGTCCATGCGTTAGCCAACGCGTAACGTTCAGTCTCGCTGTGCTCGGCTGAGCTGCTGCTGTGATCAGGGTCTGCCCAGCTCCGGCCACCCCCTGCAGCCCTGCTCCCAGCCATGGGGGCTGTTGTGGTGCAGGCTGCCTTTGGCAATGTCTGCCAGGTCATAAACAGCTGGCTGAGAAAGCAGAGGATGCCCCAATGGGGCCACAAAAGCCAGAAAATATGTGAGGATGATAAATGTTCTTGGAGGAGCCTGTCATGTTGTGGCAAGTACAAAAGAGGCTGATTATGCAGAAGAATCCCTTCATCCTTTACCTCATTAGGCAGCCTTGGAAAGGGCAAGGTGGTGGCTGGTCCGTGGCATCTCCTCAGAAGCACTGGTGTTGCGTTTGGGGCAGAAGCTCCCCTGTGCAAGCAACCAAACTGGGATTGCACCAGAAGTGGTGTCCAGCTGGGCTGCAGCGTGCTGGGGAGCTGCCAAAGCCCTGGCCCAAGGGAAGCCCCAGGGTCTCGGGGGGCTGAGCCCCAACCCTCCTCGCAGACCCCTTGACTGTCCTGTGCCTGGTGCTGAGCTGCAGCAGGAGCCGGCGCAGCCCGGTACGTGTGTCAGCGTGGGCAGGGGGCTGCACGGGGGGCTGCGCTGCGCGGGCTCTGCCGTCTCCCGCTCTCTGCCGTGCTCGCTGCTGGCAGTGCACACCAGGCTTCTCTCCTATGTTTTTATGGAACTTCTTGGTCTCTGCAGCCATGCAGCTACAGCCTGAGTTTCAATATTAATTAAGCATGGCGCATTCATACAGGCTGGAGTGTTTTGCTTATGAATAGGCAATTTTTAGACCAACAAAAGAAAGCCATAGACTGTTAGCATAATGTTGCAAATAAAGCATGGCACAGGGTTTTTATGAGGTTCCTCCTTGGGGTCCTATCATCTAAATTACAAGAAAACTCCAAACGCACAGACCGACAACACACAATGAAAGTTATTAAGTTGTGGGCTGGTGATGACTTTGGACGTGTTTCAGGTCTCCGGGCTGTAACGGGCTGGAGCGCAGCAGGATTTCGCACGGCTGCGTCGGGGAGGCTGCAGCCTGTTACGCGCCTGCTACCGGATCTGCTGTGCTGCCTCTCTGGTCGCCTGACGCCCTCACTTAAATCTGAGATTTTGTGTGGACTTGTGATTTATTTTGTGTGCGTGCCAGCTGCAGCAGGGTCACTGCCTGACGCAGGAGAGCGTGTGTCTTGGGGGCTTGGGGACAGGAGCCTGCGGGTCCTGGTCCCAGCCCAGCGGTGTTGGCCCAGCGTCCTGGGGGTGCCGGGGTCTCGTGTGCCTGGGCTGGTGGCCTCTCCCGCTGGGTGCCCGGCTGGGACGGGCTGCAGAGCCAGCGTGGGGTGCGTGGAGGCAGATCAGGGCACCGCGCTGCTGCGCCTCGAGTTAATCGGTCACGCAAACGCCCTCCCGAGCGCTGCGGAGCTGGCTGATCTAATTACAGGGATAAATAACAAACCCCGAGAGGGGAGAGGGGAGGGAGAAGCGGAGGCAAACGAAGGATGTGGGGGCCTGGAGAGCGCTGAGAGCACACACGGCTTCCAGGCTGCCTTGGGATCCGTGCTGATGCCTGCTCCTTTCCAGGGCCTTACCAAGCTTTTTGCAGTCTGAGGCAATGAGTTTCTTAATCTGAGGCAATGTAGAGAGGACAAAACCCGTGGGGAGGAGAAGGTGGGCGCGGGCGCCTGGCAGCAGCAGGGCAGGAGCCGCAGTACCCACGTGGGACGTGCCCCAGCGCTTTGTGCCCCGCGTGTCTTCGGGCTCTGCTGCAGCGAATGCCCTGAGAAAGAGCAAAGCGGAGGAGTCTGGTGTATAATATTGTACGTGATAACTTCACAAAAATCGCTTCCTCCCAGCGGGGAAATAACACTGAAGGAGGAGAAAGGCAGAGGGGGGAAGGTTATAAGTTTTCTCTGATAACTGCTTTGAAGAAAAGTGTAAGTTTCCCCTCCAGAGGACTACGCAGCATATTACATTATAACCTGATTAACTCGGGCCTCCTTACAAATGCATCTGGAAATGGCTTTGAACTTTTGCATGGAGCATGATCAGCATACGCTGCGCAGTGGAGAGGGACAGGAGATCATGGAGCTGGCTGGCTGGGGAGTACTGACGCAGGAATTTAATTCCTCCGAAGGGAAGTTGAAGGCATTTCTCCGAGACGAAGGTTTGTTCTCTGGCCCTTTTCCTGCGCTCTCCAGAGCTGGCGAGTGTTGCCAGGGCACGGGAAGGGTGTGCAGGCGACCGGTTCAAGAACCCCTGCTTTATTCTCCATAGCCTGTGCTTTGACTCCAATGAGCCTTCCAGAGAGACGCCCTGCTTCCCAGCTCTGCACTCTTTCCCTCCCCCCAGTTCACTTCCTTTGTTTTGAAAATTCACCCCACAAAACCTGGAGTGAGAAACTCGCGCCATCGCTCGACTGCGGGGGATGGGACCTTGGAAAAAGGAAACGACAAAACTGAGAACAGCATTTTAAAAAGTGCTACCACCGTGGTGAAGATTGAAAATGGGAACTTGGAGACTTTTGCCGGTTCTCCCCCCACCCTCCCTGCCCCCAAGGAAGCAGTGAGCAGGCGCTGGCCGGGGAAGCCAAGAGGCCCCTCGAGAAGGACGCGCTGGGGACCGAGCATCGTGCTGGATGGCTCCAGGAGCCCGGGATGCCAGCCTTGCTGCAAGCAGGCAATAGCAGCAGCTCCTCTGACTCCTGCATCCCACAGGGCTGGGTGGCCCCAGGGAAACCAGTCCCTCCCAGCAGACCAGCCAGGGAGCCTGAGGGGCGAAAGCAGACCTTGTGCCTAACGACAGTGCTCAAGCAGAGCAGCGTCAGCACATCGAGGGCACTGCTGACCCCACAGACAGGCAGTGATCATGCTTGGGTGGTTATTACCTCTGTTATTACTTTGCTCTCCTAGTGCGGCTCCTGTTTAAAACCCTGAATCAACACCAGACTGTTCGTGCTCTGCCGAGGCCCCTGTGTGAGTCGCTGGGCTCCTCTGGGCTGTCCACGGCCGCTTCCCCACATGGAACCAGACCTGTGGCTCTTGCTTTTCAAGCTGTCCCCTATGGGGGAGCCAGGCAGCTGGCAATTAGCTGCTGCTTAGAAAATTGTTGTGTTTGATTAGTGAAGTTAGACTGGAAATTTGTATCAGTATTGTTCTTGATCCAGGAAGTCCCGATTGCCTTCAGGCTGGGGAGGGCTGTCTGGGATCTGTTATGGAGTATGGAAAATAAAGAAAAGCCTGGGCTACAGTCTCTTGTGAGATGTGCATTAGATATAAACCATTCATAAATGCCTGTGCTGCACTGCTTGGAAAGAGCATGCAGCAATACCACAGCTTACATATGCTGTGCTTCTTGCACATCTCCAAAAGCGAGAAGACATGAGGGCTGTAGATCATGTAAAATTAGCAGCGTGAGCCTCCGTCAGCCTGAACAGATTCAGTTAATCTTGCAGAGGCGACAGACTGTTGCCTTAACAGGTCAGAGGGTGACTGTAAATCTCTGCAGGAGAGGGGCTTCCAGCACGGCCCCATCAGTGCTCGGGGCTGGCTCAGAGGGCGTGCAGGCGGCTGCGTGGGTTTGCCGAGATGCCCGGGCTCCGTGCGGGGACAGTGGGGACGGTGGCTCTGCCTTGCACGGTCCAGACACGGGAGCAGGAGGGAGAGAGGTGGGAGCAGGAGCCCTATGCTCTTCTGACAGCAACAAAAGGGTCTTTGAAATGCTAAGGGAGGAAAACCAGGTCTTGCTTTATTTGATTTCAGAAGCTGCTACTGATCTGTGGGGCTCTGCAGCCCTGGCACTGGGCTCCTCCAGTTATCTGCAGTTTAAAAAGGAAGAAGAAAGCACCCTGGAAGAGTGAGAAGCCAGAAGTGTCTGGAAAAGCCCACCTAGGCCAAGGCTGCTGTCCTGACCAGCCGTCCCCGTGCTGCCTGCACCCATGGCGCTGCCAGCCTGGGGACGGGGTTCCTCACCCCGCGCTTCTGACCGGAGAGCAGCGGGCCGGGGTCCCGGCTCCCCAGCGCCCTGTCCCGGCAGAGCCCGTCATTTTAACCATTAAAAGTAGTGTTTTTCTTCGAATACAGACTTAAAAGTTATTAACTTTAATTTGCTACATCCTTGAAGGTGAATTTAACACCATTCATACATTTTCATTTATAAATTTGTCAGTAATAAGAGTGTTGGCACATGGGAGAAAGTAACTGCATAATTGCAACTTACACGCTTGTCTTACTGAAAAACTGCTCGCTCCGGCACCGTCCGCGCCTGGGCGTCATGCATGAAATTGCGAATAGAATTTAATTTTCCCTTGTATCCTGTAGGATCAGCTTCCAATGATTAATGCAGGAGAGAATGTTGTCAAGATTTTATTCATTACGATCTTGGAGGGCTGCAGTGCAAAACCATCATGTATAACATGATAATGTATAATATGGAGCTTTCTAAACTGCTTTCTTACGGCAAACAATCATATTTCTGCTCTTTAATTCCAGTGCTGAGGCAGGCGGGATTCGTCCCTCACGTGCTGCCGTGGTCTGGGCAGCTGGAGATGTTTGTTTACGTGGAGAAGGTCTGGGGCTGGTGTCTGGAGCAGCGCTGGAGCAGGAGATGTCCCGGGAAGCGGGAGGTGCGAGGATGGTGCTGCCCACTCCTGCGCCAGCTGAGAGCAGACCGGGCTCTGGCACAGGGACAGTTCAAACGTTTGGGTTTTTTATTTTGCTCAGATAAGGTGTCAACAACACCTGTGGGTTTCCTTTTCTTCCCCCATTGCTTGGGGAAAATCCAGCTCCTGGGCAGCAAAAACAAGCGTCCCAACAGCGTGACTGCTGGCAGGGAGCTGCCCAGGGCAATTAGGAGGCTCAGTCTGCCATGAGCGTGGCTGTCGGCTTCTCCAACCCTCGCCTCCCCTCCGTGGGCTGCGGAAAGAGTTTGTCCGGCGGTGGGATGATGCTGGGCACGGAAGGGGGCTGGTGAGGGGAGCAGGGGTGCAGGGCAGCACGCCCTGTGCGCAGACACCGGGCTCCATGGGCACACTCTCCCGGCACGGAGCCGCAGGGTGGGCAGCGGCTCTGGGCCGAGGGCAGGCGGGAAGGCTGCTGCCGCGGCAGCGTGTCCGGCTCTGCGGCGGAGCAGGGAAAATACCGGCAAAAGCCACATCTAAAGGGGAAAGGGCGGCTGGGGCAGAGCTGCAGGGCTGGAGAAACAGGGCATGGAGCCAAGCCTCCGGCAAGAGGCGGGGAGCGACGAGCAGCGCCCGGCAGCCCCGGCGTCTCGCGGACATCGTGCACCGGTCTCCAGCCGGGTCATGAAACAGTCCCGAAGGGGCACGGGCACAGGGTGCCTGGTGCGGGGGGCTGACGGGGCATGGGGGGAGCGGGGACCGGACAAACCCCAGCCTGTGACTCTCTGCCAGGGCCGCTCCGTCAGCGTGCCGCCTTCTGCTGCTCCGGGCCGGCTTGTCCCAGCGTGTTGACAATTTGAAAGATGGCACGCTTTTAAAAAAGGCCTCTGAAAAGGGTTGTGTTCTTCTGCTGAGGCTTCTCTTGCCACTGTGGAGTAACCAGCAAGATAAACACCTTTCTGCTCCGTTGCCACTGGGCTAATTGGCTTAACATGGTAAGAGTAATTACTGGATTGTTCTCTTTTAAAAATCATTTTAGTGATGGGCTTGTGAGGAGGTTATGGCTTAGAAACTGTTCTAATCAGAACAGTAATTGAGGAATGAAATATGGGTTGTGATTATGTTATTGAAATGGATTGTCTGGTAATTATATTAATGCAACAGAATTACTGTAGATCCCGTGTAAACTGCAGTCAAGAGCGTTCCTGTCTCAGAGTATTCCCTCCTGCCTCGTAGTTAATCACGGCATTATTAAAATGAGCAATGGCTCTCCAAGTCCTTTGAGTGAGAGACAAATGTCCTTTTTCCTTGGCCAGAAATCCATTTTCCACCTTTTGATTTCTTGTTGGTTGATCCACCGCCAGCCTTCGGACCAAAACCCCCAGCGAGGCGTGAAGAGGCCGGTCCTTGCCCCATGGCTGTGCCACGGCCGGTGTGACCCCAGGGCGGGCAGGTCCCCACCCAGGGGGGTGCATGGCTGACGGCCTGAAGCTGCAGGCGAGGGAATGCCTGTGCAGCAGGTTTTACCGATGTAATTACAGAAGCCGTTAGCCAGTTAGGCGTTCAAAGCACGGCATGGACACCTCCAGCTCAGATCTCCAGCCGGTGCTTTTCTGCTGGCGTACGTGGCAGGAACAGACCCTCGCCCGTGCAGCCAGGGCTCGGGCTCGCAGAGTAGCAGCACCGCTGTCCACACAACCCTCCCACCACAGCGAAGCTGCCTGACCCCAGGGTGGAGAGTTCCCTCTAGCAGTACGTTTTTGGTGGAAGAACAGGCACCTGTGGGATGTGCATCAGGGAGCTCAGATGATGACAACGGGGGTGGCTACGGTGTAAGCCAGCATCTCCTCTTACGTTCTCTAGGCCCCCAGGCCATGCCCCAGACCTGGAGGCGAGGGCTCTGCGTGTCTTTGCTAGCCCAGCTGGAATGGCCATGACGAGGGCACAATGTGCCGGTGGCTTCTGCCCCGCACCCAGCCCTCAGCACGAACACACTCAAAATGCATCTCGGTTTGACAGGTTCCACTTTCGCATTTATTTAGAAAACTGCTGCAAGCAGCTATTCTGCCTAATCCCCTTTGCAAGCCTTATGCCAGATTTTTGTAATTAATTATTAGCAAAGAGAAATGGATCAGGCTTGAAGAAGCCAACTGGACCTCCTGGAAGGAGCGCATGGACCAATGCCTTACTGGTTGAGCTGCCAGTTAGAATGAGGTAAATCAATGTTAATTTCATTGTATTACAACAATATTGATTTCCTATTAAACAACAGACAAAGCAGGTTATGGCTTTAGGAAAGCAATTAGGAGTTAAAGAATGTTTTTTATTGCAAATAAATGGCAAATCAGTGTTTAATACTGCTGGGTCTGCAGAGTCAGAGGAGGAGGAAGGTGCTGAAGGTATTGTATGGGAGCATAAGGCAAGTGCGGGGCAGAGCCAAGCCCAGTAACACCACAAACAAACTTCCTAGCAGAAACCAGTGCAGCGCAGGACATTGCCCGGGTGAGGGGGGGTGACACCCTGGCTGCAGGGTGGCGGGGAACAGGGTGCCAGCACCCTGATGGGGTTTGGGTGCAGGGATGCTCTGGTCCCTCCCGGTCCCACGGCCTCTGAGCAGGATCAGTGCCCACACCCTGTGCCCTTCCCAGGCAGGGGCTGCTTGCTCTGCCCTCCACCCTCGCTTCCTATCGATCACCAGGTGAGAGGGCCCGGGCTGCTGCAGCAGAAAATCACAAAGGAATTTCATTAGAGAGAGAACCTCCCTGCAGCCTGGGAGCGGGGCGGCCGCCTGACTCCAGAACGTGCCTCCTCCAAAGGGTTAAAGAGGCAGCTGCCCAGGGCCCAGGATTAAGATAAATTATTATTAACTGAATCAATACAGATAAAGCAACTGAAGTGACGCTGTTAGCTTATTGACTCCTGGAGTCACTTTTAATAGTTCTTCGCAAAGTGAACGCCAGGCAGCCTCCCACCCATGTGAGCGTGTGGCACAGCCCCGCAAATGCTCTTATACCACGGAAATTGTCCTGCGTCCGAAGGCAACACGATGAGGAATTACGAGCAGTGCTATCTGCTGTTACTCACCAACGACAAACCAAAAATCAGCTCAAACGACTGTAGAGTGGAATGGAAAGGAAGACATTTTTTATCCCCCCAAGCAGATGTTTATGTCCTGTTTTCCATGTGCACACCCCAATGTTTTAGACACTCCTTGCTGAACGGGGCGGTGGCAGGTCGAGGGCCGGGCTGTCGGCACGGTCCCACCACGCTCAGCCCAGGGACGGGGTCAGCGCGGAGCCGGGGTGTGAGCTGCCGCAGCGGAACCACAGGCAGACCTGGACCAAGAACAACTCGACTCAGAACGGGAAAATTCTCTTCAACCTGGTGGCATTTTCTTTGCAAGTAAGTCCAGAGTTTGGCGAGGCTCGTGAACTGGGCATGCCCAGCTCTGCAGCCCCACGGCTGGCTCAGAATCACCCGAACGATGAGGGGAAGCAGGGGGATTGCTGCTGGGTGAGCAGGGCAGAGCCTCCCGCACAGCACTGGCTCAACCCGCTCTCTGCGAGGAAGGGGACGAAGATTAACCGTAACAGGGATCAGAGCTGAAATTTCTGCGTGTTCTGCTGAGCTACAGCACTGCGCTGTGCCAGAACAGGCAGCCCAAAAGGCCTCAGATTGCAATAATCCAATTTAGGGAAAGCAAAAGTATGAATTGCAGAACACCAGCTCCAGCAAAAGCATCCAGGTATGAGTGGATGTGAGCTGTGTTGGCTGGGTGATAAAAGCAGCCTGGCAGCAGCTGAAATAGGATGCTGAGAACTGAGCCGTCGTCTTGCTCCATTTAAAAAAATGCAGTTATAAAGGCTAGGCTTCTAGGCAAATACAGTCAGCGTGCTCGGGAGGTAATTTGGCGAGAGCCTTCCCTGCATGCAGCCGGTCGGTGAGCAGGGCCGAGTACCCGGCGGACAGTGCTGCTCCGCTCTTTCTCCTGGTCCCGGTCGAGCTCCGGCTGGTTTCTGTGTGCCGGCCGTGAGCTGCGTGCCTGGGGTGTGCCCTCCGCCGCCGAACGAACCAGAAACCCCTGACAGTCGTGGACACCCGAGAGCGAGAGGCCTGGGACAAACGGCAGCGTGTGGGTGCTGGGACTACGGAATTGCAAAGCCGAGTGAGAAGTCCCCCTGGGGTCTCTGTGCTTCCCGTGGGAGCTGCTGCTCCCAGCCCGGCCGGGCGCAGCGCGGAGCACGGCCGTCCCCGCTCCCTCCGTCCCCGCTCCCTCCGTCCCCGCTCCCCTCCTGGCTTCGGGCGCGGTAACGCCTGGTGCCCTGAACCGACCCGCGCTTCTTGCGTTTTTCTGAGCTGTTGGTCACAAATCCGAGATGCAAAGCCCGGTGCTGGGCTCCAAAGAGGACAGAGAGTGGGGCTGCCCCCGCCCTGTGTGCCGGGAGGGGGGGGCAATGCTTCTCCTCCCTCCCTCGCCCCTCCCCGGGGGTTCACGGGTTTTGTTCACCCTGCAAACACTCTCGGGCTCCGTTTTAACCCAACGGTGCTGCTAATTCACAAATCTTTCTCTTCTTTGCTTGTCCAGCTCTCTGAGCGGGCCGGAGGCTCACCGTCTGCAGCGCTGCTGTCCCTGGCGCACGGCAGCCGTCTGGTGTGGGGACCAGCCGGGGAGCGATGCGCGGGTAACTGAGGTCTCTGCTCGGCCCGGAGACGCCGCGCTGGGAGCAAGCAACGCAGAAGGGACCTTCCCTGCATGCCAGCTGCACGTGCCTTCGTTTGTTGGCCAGGTCCACGCAGGCATCGGCTCTGCTGACGTAGCTGGGGTGGAGATTACATTCATTTAAACGTACTTCCCTCCAGTTTCTGCCCTACACAAACGTCGAGTGGTGAGCGGGGCAGCCGCCCGCCCCGGTGAGGGGTCTGTGCCGGGGGTGCTCCCCGCAGAGCCGGTGGCTCGGGGGTGAAGCCTCTTCCCGGGGTGACGATGGAGTTCCAGCCAACAGCCAGGGCGAGCAGTCTCTGCGTCGCTGGGGACACTCTGCCCCGGGCAGCGCGGGGAGGGTGGCAGGCGCAGACCTCTGGCCCTGGGAGGACGGGGGTCCGGCCGGGTGGAGCACGGGGTGCGGGGCTGGGAGCTGCGGACCCCCATGGCCGGGGCAAGGCGGAGATGTCCTCCCGCCGGCCGCTCTCCAGGTTCTGCCGCGGCGCTTGCGGAGCAGCTCGGGTGGTTTCCCACAGCACGACGCGTGGTTTGCCCCTCGCGCAGCGTGACGGGGCTGACCCCCTGCCCCCAGTGACCGTGCTGGGAGCAGCGGGTCCGGTGCCTCTGGGCTGTGGGGGATGCCATGGCCGAAACTGGGGGCCGAGGCAGCAGCAGGGCCGGGGAACGGTCGCTGTCCTCGGCCGGCCCCGCTGCCACGGCCGCTCTCGGTTAGTTGTTTGCCTGCGGATTACGTAACGCAGACGGGTTATTCAGGGCTTAGCAAGGGCTTTAAAAAAAAAATCCAAAAGAGGGATAAGGAGAAAACACAAAAGCTGGGAAGAGAAAGACTATAAAAGAGCAGGGAATTAAATGGGAAGACAAAAGATCTAATTACAAATGACATTATTTGCATTCTCATCAACTTAATTCAATTTTATTTTCTTATTGCTTTAATCTTTGAGCTTAATTCAGTGGAACATAGTGCATGGAGGAGGCAATCAGATCCGCGCAGGGTTTGTTCAGGGAGGGCTGTGGTGGGCACAGGCAGACCCAGCCTTGTTCCGTGGGCTGAATATATCTGTTCTCAGTCCTGGAGGTTTCATTTCAAGAAAAGATGATAAAAATTCAGCATTCCTGCCCTGTGCTTATGTGAAATGGGATCTGAAATGGCTCCAGCTTTGATTGGATACCTAGTGTGACCTGACATTTAATCGAAGATGGGAAAGAACAGGTATCTTCAAGAACAGGAGGAAAATAATTCTGACATTGTGCTCTTGATGAGAAAATAGCATTTTTCACATTACATCGTGTGTTACATTACATTACAAGTACTGAGGGCTACGAAAGTGGTGCTCAGAGACAAACACATTTGGAATTCCAGGGAGCTTGTGATGCTTGGGGGGTTCACATGAATTTTAAATTATATTATTAAGCAAAAACCTGGCCCAAAGCTCAAGCACTGTATTGCATATAAATTTTTTAAAATTCTTTGAAATTGTGCTCACAGTAGGCAATGAAGTAGTAATTAGTCTGAAACAAAGTAAGTGATCTAAACAGCTAAAGCAGCAAAACATGGGTAATGTTGCTTGTGGGAAATAACCCACTTGACAACCAAGCCCGTTCAGCATCTCCACTTCTCTCCTGCTTAAGGAGCAACCGCCCCGGCGCGGAGCTGGGAGCCCTGCTGTGTCCTGCGTGGTGAACCGGCCCGGGTCGCACGGTGCTGCAGGCTGGGACCGACCGCAACAGCGGGACGCTGCCGGCACGTGTCGGCACGTAGGAAACGTGCGGGATCTGCGCTCGGCCAGGGCCTCCCTGCGCTGCCTGGTGCTGCCAGCAGGCACTGTGTCACCTGCCATCCCAGCTCCTGCGGAAGCAGGAACAGTCACATTTTAAATTACGGGCATTTCAGCCAAATAGCCTGTTTGGGCTCAGTCTTTATTACCGTCTTACACTGTTTTGCAATTGACTTCAAGTGGACGCAGGTTTATTTGCGGTGTATATAATGCTAGGTACATGCAGCCAACAGATCTCCATGCGTTGATTTTTGGGCCAGCTCTGAGAAAGGCAATTCAATAGACAATTAAATTAGCAGCTACATTTGTCATTTTTGGCCCAAATGAGATCCCCAGAAGACATTGCCCTGCTATTGGCTCAGACTTCATCGCTCTGCAAGGAATATTGTATGTTAAAGCCTGAGCTGAGGTGAGTCTTCATCAGGCTGGGAGTCTGCCTGGGACCTTTATTCTCTCTGCAGATGATCCTAGCAATATATCTTGGAACAGAGTTGTTGACTATAATAAAAATAGGAACTTGGTCCAATACCTTTCAAGACAAAGTTAGGCAAGACTTTAATATGCGTTTCAATATTTTGCTCTTGGTTTGTTTGACTATTTCTATTTACTTGACTATTTCTGCACCCCCGCTACACCAGTGTAAACCCTACCTGAAGCAGGGAGTTCAAGCAGCCGTGGGGTCACATCTACATTTCTGTGTGTGATAGAAGCCAAGGGATTTCTGCGCACCGCTGCTGAGACGTGCTGCGTCAGGAAGGGCCACGTTCCACGATTTCGAGGTTGGTTTGCACAGGTATGTTTGTATTTGCTATGCTCAGTTTTAAGCTGCTCCTCTTTTGATCCCCACCCGAAGCTTTAGCACCAAAGCCCACCTTCACCCACCCTTTTGGACAGGACTTCGAGAGCAGAGGAGACAAACTGGTCCTCTCGGGCTGCCCGGTGCCGCACCCCAGCGCCTGGGACCCGGCTGAGGACCGAGGCGTCGGTGGAGGCTGGGTCTCTGCCGGTGCCCCCAGCACCGCTGCCCCCACGGCAGAACGTCAGCGCCGGCCGGCTGTCAGCTGGCGTGCGCGACGCTTTCACCTGCGCTGGTTCACGGTGCGCGTGGTACCGGTGTGAAGGGCTTCCCGTCAGCAGGGCACTGCGTTACAGCACTGGGGCACACGCAGGCTTTAGATCTGACGATGCCCGTCGGATCTGCCGACACCTCTGCGCCGCGCACACCATCCTCCGGCTGCGCGCGTCGGAAGGGACGGCGACAGAGAAGCTGCTGGAGCATCCCCAGTCCCCAGGTCTCACAGCTGGCAGGAGACACAGGCTCTGCGGCTGAGGTTTGCTGCACAGGCTCTTGTGTCTGAAATGTCTTCTACGGCTTTTTATTCCCTGGCATTTATTCACTGTGTCGAGCACAACCATGCTCAACAATAACACTCAGAAAAAACAGATGCTAACGATGTTTCTGGCTACTGCCAGAGCACCAGAAAGCAACAGAAAAATGTTTTTATCCTTTGTTAACCAAAAAAAACCCCAAGCCCTGAAAATCTCTTGAACACATGAGCAACTGGAAAAGCTCCTTTTCTGTGCCATCCCTTGCGCTTCTGCCTTCAAAACCAAAAGTGAATGTAAGGCTCAAAAGCAGAGCCTGCCTAGGCAGAAGGGATGTAATATTCATATTTCTGCCTTAGCTGAACATTTTTCTCCAAACTCCCTAATTACCCAGGTACGGGGTGACGCAGCCTGCCCGGCTGACTGTACCGCAATACCTGCCATCTGCTGCTGTGTCCCAGGGCTGCGGGGGCACAGCTGCACGCAGAGTTCTTCCTGAAACAACCGCAAGCTTTTATAGATGCTTATAACTTCTGCAACAATGAATCTGCTCTAATTAGCACTAGAAATAAATGTTTATGATGTAGGAAATGACAAAATGTATTTATCACCAGGCTAATAATTCACCACAGAGGAAACTTAAGGCCAAGCCGTACAACGGGAATTGAAATGATCCTTCCTCTGTTTCAGTACGTACGTGCAGCAGTGTTTGTAGGCAGTGTGCTAATTAAACCAAAACATCCAGTGCAAGGCCTCTCTCCTCAGGAACAGACAACAGCCGTCGGCGTCTCGGAGCTCCTGTCTTCGTCTTCTGTTGACTTCGAACTGGCAGGAGCCGGCGAGCGCAGGTGAGGACGCACGGCGTCCGCAGCCCCTGACCCAGCCCCTGGAGCTCTGATCCGGAGAGGCAGAGGGTGGCTGAGGTCTGGAGGGGCTGAAGCCATCGCGCTCGGTGGTTCGGGCACCGCCCCGGGGAGGGGATGGGGAGGGACCAGCGCTATCGCTTCTCTTCCTCCGCTATTTACGGCGGTTTCAGATGGACATCTGCCTGCTCTGGGTCGGGCTGCGCTGTGGGGACGGACGGGAGGATCAGCCACTGTGTCTGGGGCCTGTTGAGAAAATAGCAAAGGGCCCATCTTCCCCGTTCAGCAAAGGCTTTTGTTCAGAATAAAACCGCAGAGGAGTTTCAGCCCCTTTGGCACAGGGCATGGGAGCCGGGTGCTGTGCCGGGACAGCCCCAGCTGCAGGCGTGCCCGCTCGGGCGGCAGCCGAGAGCCCGCATCCAGAGCCGGCTCCTCCATCATCACCATCAGCACCCTCCACCCCTCGGCACCCGAGGGGCAACCGTGGGCATCGCGTGGCTGGGAACAAAGCGCAACCCCGCTCTGCCTTCTCCATCTCAAGTAATAAGCCTTTCATTTTATAAGAAAGTGAATCAAATAATGAGGTCTGGTTTTTACACCTCAAGAACTCAGATTTCCAATCACAGACTTGGATAAATCATCCCTATTTCAATAAATCTGATGCAATTACTTTCCACTATTAGGAAAATTTTCTACAATTTCCCCTTGAAAAAGAGCCTATAGCGTGCCTGCATTCAATATCACCACAAAATGGAAAGCTAACGTGATTTAGGGGAGCTGAACTATTCCTGTTTAAGTAACATTTTCCAGGTCTTGATTTCTCTTCCAGTATTTCCTCTGTCGATTAGCCAAAGCAATTTCCGCTGACTAATAAAGCAGTGAGTTACGCTCATTTTCCAATCAAAATGCACTTAATTTCAGCAAATAACAGCTGAAAAAAGAATTGGTCAAAAGTACCTAAAACAGCCAGCTGTGCCACCCCGGGAAAGCAGACTCCCGGCAGCAGACGCGGGCACCCTTCCAGCCCAGGTCCTGCCTGATGAAGTTTCGCGTCTGCTCAGGAATCCCAGCCCACCAGAAAGAAACGGACACTGTCTTCAGTGACTTCTTCACATTTAATGTCATCCATTAATATTAAACTGTGCTTTGCTTTGCTGTTTTGGTGAATCGGGGTTTTCCCCGGCAGCCTTGGTCCCGCAGCACCCCCAGACCGCACACGGAAACGCGGAGCGCAGGGATTCCCTCCCGCCGCGGCCGGGGACCAGCACGGCAGCCGCTTCTCACCGTGCAGGACAGCGTGCGGATTTTTAGGAAAGATTATAAAAGATGTTTCCAACTTGAAAACCGTAAGTAATTTAAGGGAAAAAATGGGGAAGCTTGCGTTCTTTTTATCTCCAATTACCACCTGCAATTAGCACAAGCACCTCTGCTGCAGCTCTCTGCCAGGAAAACGGATACGGACGGAACTGGTTCAGCTGTGCCTCTGCGCTGGCCAGGGTGCAGCCCTGTCCGGGGAGGCTGCGCAGCGTCTGCTGTTGCGCCCAGAGCGATCGCGCTGCAAGGTCGGCGTCACCAGCTGACACAGCTTCTCACCGTCGGCTGCTGAGGTGCGCTGCTATTGATTGCTGATAATACCTTAGCGGAATTGCTTGCTTGATAGAAAATGGCAGAAAGGTTGTTTTAATGGTAATTACTTGGTTTTCTTTCCCAGAGATGAATTCTAATTATCCGTTCAGTTTCACAACGCGTGTCATGCACTCTGCTGGAAGAGCAGAAGGACACTGAAATAAAGGCTTTAATTCACTGTACATTGCATATTAAGTTACCTTTCATGAATGTTAAGTGGATGAACAGCTATAGTTTTGAAAACAAAAGTCCGAATGATTAATTTTCCTGTTGCTCACTACTTGATGATTTCATTTTTCCTCTCCGTTGGAACAGCAGCCCAGTGGCGTTCACCAGCTTCCCCAGCAGCAGCCGCTGCTCCGTGTCCCGGGGCACGGGGCCGCGGGCTGTGCCCGGCATCACTATTCTGCACAGCGCTTCCCTGCCCGCCGCCTTCCCCAGCGGCGCGAAAAGAGACTTCAAAGGAAAACTTCAGACCAGGAATCTGACTTGCCATCAGAATGTTTTAACCTTGAAGACGTAACCCCACCGACGTGTGCCTGAATGCTAACGAAGACCGGGAGGAAACGGCACTGCAGAGAGAGTCAGAACAGGGGGGAAAGGCGGGGGTTTGGGGAAGTTCTGCTGCAGACCACAGACACAGCCCCGGGGGCCGAGCAAGCTAAATGGAGGTGGACGGTAGGAGAGCTAAACCACAGCAGAAGACACCTGGGACACAGCGACCCAAGCCTGGAATTTCCACGCAGCAGCGGCTCCTCAGGGACGATGGCCTCGGGCAGCAGCCAGAGGTGGAACAAGGAGATGCAGCGAGAGCAAACCCCGGGACTGCAGAGGAACCCGCTGGAGATTGCTGGTCGAGAAAATTCCTGTGCTGTCACTCACACCTTCACAGGTTGTCTCGTTTCCTGGCATTGTTGATTGTATTTAGCTCTGCAGTCACGCAGTGAAATTCCAATCAGAACGTTAGCATGTCAACAATATTCCTGAATTTTATTGCCACATCCATGTCGTAGAGGCAGTTTTTCATTGCTTCAAAGAGAATTTGAATGACATCACCTTGGATTTTTATTTTTGAATGCCTCCATAAGCTTCTGAGATGGTAAGAACTTTGCCGTACCACCAACATAATCCAAATTCTCCAATAAACTGAAATATTAGCATTACTTTATTTTTTTCTGAAAGGGCCTCCTTGCCACAACACCGTGTCTACAGGGACCTTCTCTCTTTCCCCCCCGCAAGCACAAGGAGAACATATGCTGTAATTCAACAGAACCATCATCTTCTGAGCCTGTTCCCTTCTTACTGAGATGGGACTCGCGTCTTCCTCCCAAAGTCATTCGCTTCCCTTTGCTCTGCCTCTAGTGCTACCTGTGATCCGCAGCTATCGTAAGAAATCAATTCGTGCGTGTTACTATTTCCTAAAACAACGTCTGTTTAACTTCCACCCCACAACACCGCCAGACAGGGAATCCCTTGGAGGTTAAGGGGCACAGAAAGCTGGGATGAGCTGCTGTTTTCTCTTGGGACGGAGTTATCTCTTCCTCACCCACGTGACTGTGGTGTTGGAAGCCATCAGCACTTGCATGTCCTGCAGTTTCCTACAGGAAAATATTATTTCTCATATGCATCATAAGCTCCTGAACAAAATCCAGAATTACTTGGGAAGCGGAGGCAGAGCACAATTTAACAGCATTTTTGGAGGGAGCCGAAGTGTGTGATTGCAGAGCTGATTACCCTCACAGCTCAGAGCGCGGGCACCGGGACAGACTTCCAGGCAAGCCCTTTGCTGCTGTTCTTGCTGACAAGGAACTTTCGTACTAGCCAAATGCAAATGAAATTGCTCTCATGAAAAGCAAATACAGCGGTTTTGCACTGCTGACAGTAAGTCTCCAGATAGGGCGTCCTAAAAATAAAATCTGTGCACAGTCGTTACAAAAGCTACCGCCTCTGCACGGAGGAAAATCCTCCCAAACTCCCAGGCATTTCCAGCATCTTCCTCCAGCAGCCGCCTGCCCAGCGTTTCGATCTCTTCCCCGCTCAGCCGCAGCCTCCGCTTTGAAACGCGTTCTGTGACTCTCCGGCTGCGGGCTGCGCGGGTGGGGAGGCCCTGCTCCCCCAGGGCTCCTTTATGCCAGATTTACCATTAAATCTTGCCGGAATGGGGCTTCTCCGTGCTGGAGTCCCAGCTGAGGACGAGGACGGCGCATGATGGCTCCTCCAGCCCCGTCCCTCGCCACGGCAGAGCAGGAGCCCGCGCTGGCCCTGACCCGGGAAGGGACCCCCGGATTTCTGGGGCGTTCCGGTTCAAAGCGATGTTCCCGCTATCGGCTGTTCGAAAGGGCAGAGCAGAGACCCAGGCCCTTGAACTCCCCTCGATGTTTTGCCAGTGACAGCTGGAAAGGGTTTTTCTGTGAACTCCCCTTCTCCCTCAATTTTGTTGGCATTTATAGCAATGCCATTTTTCAAAAAATATGTGGCAAAAATTACTCTGTCTCCCAAGGGACATCAGCAGTGCTTACAGAGGGAAATCGAATTAGACCCTATAGCCTGTCGTGCCAGGCTAATACATGATTTTGTGACATTTATTGGAATAAAAGAGGAATAGGGGAAAACAAGAGATTTTAGCGAATTGATGCTGATTATCAGCTACCAAAGAACAACAGGCTAGCTGACCCTGGGGGGATCAGCGTGTGCTGAGCCCAGACACAGCAATCCCTCTCACAAGTACAAGCTCGAGGCGGTTTTCTCGCTGGACAAACAAAGGAATTCCCATTTCCAGGGCTCTCTGCTGCAACGGACGGCACAGAAACATTTGCCTTTGCTGTCCCTGGTGACTCCAGACCACGCGAGGGAAGGAAAGACCAACGGGACCGATGGCAAGGGATCAGCTTCTGTGTTCTGCCTGGTGCAGAGCTGCCCGTCCGGCCCTGTGTGGCTCCTTCTCCGGAGCCCGTGTGAGATCAGGATAGGAGCCACAACTTCGCTAGGAAAATCACGGAACTTGGGAGTGGCCTGAAAACATTCACGTAATTTTACATGATACTCCAGTCATCCCTCAAAAATGCATTGAGCACCAGATGCCAGTAATGCTAGTAAACACTAATATTTCCACGGCACAGCACAGTTTGCGTGGCCTGCAAAGCTTCATTTTCAAATAAAACCTATTTTCTCTTCAAAAGGAGATTGAGAAATTGTAATAATTAATCTTCAGCCAGACAGCATTAGTTACCAGGAGCAACCACATTAAATTACACTTTAGAGAGAGCAGCAGAGACAGCGGAGAGCCGGGGGCTGGGGGCTGTAGAGGTGGGCACCGGAGCATCGATGCTGTGTTTGCCCCGGGACCTGGCCAAGGCAGGGTGGGTTATCACAGAATCAGGGAACGGTTTGGGTTGGAAGGGACCTTTAAAAGTCAGCTAGTCCAGTGCACAATCCTTGCTTCCCTCCCAGCTGGCGATGTTTCACCCTCCACACGATATTTGCTGTTGGGCAATTTGGGCTTTGGGCTTTGCTGGGGCTGGGCTGGCCTGGCACGTGCATGCCAAGGCTTTGCCTGCACTGGAGGAATCTCTGCACGTCTGGGTTCCCAGACCCGGTGTCTGCATCCTTCATTGCCAACAGACACCGGCTTTCCTTCCTGACCTCCACCACCAGCCCTGGCTCCCCAGGGCAGGATCCCACCGCCCTCAGCAGCAGCAGAGCGTGGAAGCAGCAGAGACGAGGCCAGTCTCCAGCGACCAAACCTGGGTTTGAGTTAATGTGATTTCCTATTAGTTTTTTTCCACATGGGGTTTTACAGCCAGATCTCTGACTTGCTCTGAACTCTAGGCACAAGACGTTCCCCGCTGCCCAGGGTGGTGGGAACGCGTTCTCCCGGCCTGCAGAGCCGTGACCCCGAGGCAGCTTCCTTAGCGGCAGCACGTGAACCAGGAGAGACTATTTTCTTCATGGTTATTCTGCGACACCACCCCCAAAATACAGAACTGCGGTCCATACTGCAACCATCCCAACACCACCCACGTGTGTTTGGGTGAAACGAGCTCTGCTTGGCTGGGCACTAATGAACACTGATGCCTTGAGAAGGTTTTGCAAGAGCTGTCACAAGCAGGAGAGACCTTGGTCATTAAAGAAGCTGCGTCTTAATGGGATCTGAGGAAGTGTGCAACGGTTAAAATGTGTATCAACAGTCTCCAACATCAAGACGTGGAAATGAAGCTGCTGCTCACACAGTTACCGCTGGATTAGCGTCCAGGGCTTGCCTAATGAGCAGACATTTCTCCTTCCTGTTGGCCCAGGGCCCACAGAAAATTTTATCACATTTCGTGAGATATCTGTGGGACTGGCTACATTCTCTGTTTACAAACTTGCTTAATTACGCTGTATCTGCTGGCTTTTGCTGGGCTCCATTAACCCAAGCGGAGCACGGCTGTCGACCCGGCAGCCGCCCTGGCAGGCAGCAGCCACACGCATGCGCTGCATCCCTTCCTGATGGACCTCACCCCCTGCTCCTGCAGCTCCAGCAAAGCCTTCTGAGGAGCAATTCACAGCAGTGGCCTGGTCTGGGGATAGCATTGCTTCTAGAAGAGGCTAAATGCAGATCTGCCTGGCTAATTTAAACAGCGGCTATGAGTAGATTTAAGCTGTGCTAGGGAAAAGAGACGAATGCCCCTGATCACAGCAGAACTGCCCATCTTCAGGGTGGGGTGGAGCAGAGTTCTGCAGTTGGGGGCAGCTGGAAGTGGGACCATCGTTACTGAAGAGTATAAATTCTGTGGGGAAAGGCCCTTTTCATTTTTCTAATGTCTGGTCTAGCGTGGTGGTGTTCCTTTGGGTACCTGTGGTCTTCATGTGCTGCTGGACTCCAATGGTGAGTACTCCTGATCTACAGACTGATGTGAGTTATTTATAAATGCTTGTATGAGCCCATATTCCTCTTCAGGATTCAAGGTCATGGTTTTGTTTCACAAAATTGTTCTCTGATCAAGCTATTAAGGTGTGGGGAAAGAAGAGGGATTCTTGTTGTGCCAGCTGTTCAGATTAAATGCCTAATTTCCTGGTTAATACCAATTTAGCACCTAAACTTGCTCTGAGTAGCTTCTAGAGATGGTACAGAGTTCGTGATGCTAAGTATCTCCTTAGTTTTAAGGAAAGCCTTAAAAAACATTCATAGTTGTGCTGAAAGCTTGCTCTTTGGGTGTTCTTGTGAATCCTGAACAAGAGAAGATTTCAGAGCAGCCCTTTTATTGTCTGTTAGTGCTCAATCACTGAAAGCGAAAGGTGTGAGAGATAAAGGAGATCTCATTGTCTTCTCATGTTTCCCAATCTATTTTGCGGGCATATTTCCTCACCCTTCTCTCCAGACAGCACTTTATCTCTGCTTTTCTTCCATTACATCTCTCCTGTTTTTCATTTATTTTTTCTCCAGTTCTCTTTAGTTTTATCCAACAGCTTCTCAAGACCGTCTGATTAGAAGTATAATAGGCAAACTTCTTTTTCTGGAATACTTTCTGGGGATATCTTAGGTTTCAGGTGACCACTGCCATACTTAGGGACCCAACTCTAAATCATTAAACAATTACAAGTTTGACTGAAAGAATATCAGAACCAGACATTTTTCTCAGCACCCCTGTGCTGTGCAGTGCCCCCAGAGTTGCTCCCTGCTGCTGCTCACCTATGGACATTCTCCCCCTGTGCTGGTACCGCCGGGACAGGGCGACTCTGGAAAGCCCTGGAGATGTTCTCTGGGGGTGGAGGATACCTGGTGCCTTCCCTGGCAGCTGGCTGGCTTCAGGTAGGGCTGGTTCAAAACTTGTTTTCTGGGAAAAGTGGTATATGAAATTACTTTATTACGCTTGAAACTTATGGTTAAACATCTTCAGAGTGAAGTGGGACTAGTGCTGGTGCTGCACAAGTGTGTATGATTCTAGCAGAGCAGTAGGCTGAGTGTGGGACAGGGCAGTGGAACAGGCAGACTGGGTGTGAGGAACTGTCTCCGTAAACTTCGTATCTGCAAACATATTTGTGGGTTTTGCTCCTTCTTTTATTTTTTCCCACTTATGGTTTCTAAATAGGGGCTTTTTGTTCTGTCGCTTGGTGGCTTCCATGGTGCAGGAAGGCCATCCCCGAGGGATGAGCAAGCACTGCTTGTTGGGCGCTGGCAGCACCCTTGCTGCCACTGTGCTGGGAGCTCAGTCCGTGATTGCTGGTCTTGCTGTATCTTGCTGTCTCACTCCCTGCAGCGTCCCATCGCGGTGCCCTGGGCTGGCCACCCAGCGCTGTGCCAAGCCCGCCGGCCCGGGTGGAGAGCACGACTCGGGTCCCAGCGACCGCGTCTCGGAGGCACGGCAATGCCCCTCTCCTGCCCCGACTCCCACACAGAGGACAGCAAACCGAAATCCCCAAGCACAGCTTCTGATCACCCTGTTGTGTTCCAGACTGCGAATTCACTGCTTTCAAAACAGCAGCCTGAACCTCTGACAAAGGACACCAAAGTCTTTTCTTGCTAAAGGAGATAACAGAACCTCTGTGAAATTATCTCCCATTTCTCATCTTATTACAATGCAGTTGCACAAATAACTTCAGATTAAATAAACACATCTGCATACAAATTGCTCTAACTACCTTTTGATGATCCTCATGACCTCAAACAGAGGTTTACTTTGAAGCAAATGACGGGTTTCCACTGAAGTTTATTTAGCTCAGGAACTGGTGCTCAGATGGGTGCTTCCCTGAGAGCAGCGAGGCTGACACGGAGGCATCTGCTCTGAATTTTAAGCAGCCTCCTCTAAACATTAACTGGAGCAGCAGGAGCATGTAATCGATGGTAAATATTCCATACCATCGCACTCCAAAGATAATTTCAGTTCAAGCATTTGAATAACATGCTAGGAACTAGAACGTTTCCAGAGTTTTAGTTCATTTTGGGTCTCTTTCCTTCCCTAGTATCACAGGACGCGTCACAGTGCGAGCAGTGACGAGCTTCTCTACGGAGACTCAGAATACTCTGTTTATAACTTTGCATTCTCAGGATATTGTCTATTCTTACTCCTTCCAGATACTTGCTCTATGATGAGAGCCTTTTATTCCATGTAGTGTTCTTTTTGTTATTAAATACTGGAGTTGGTTTCATGAGGATAAACTCTGCAAATTCTCCTGCTGACATCTTGTACGTGAGCTATTTTAAATGGGGGCAAAGGCTCCAAAACTCGCTGCAAAATCGTGTGATTGTGAGGACACATGCTCATACAAATGAGACCTGCCCATCTAGGAACGTGAAATTACGAAGCGTTTGAACCAGCAGTGGCCTTCCAGGAGTCAAATTCTGGCGTTGTAGACAGTAACTTAAGAGTAGGTTTTTAGATGCCATAAATTAATGAAGCTGTATCAGAGCTACTGAATGTATTATCTTCATAGTGAGCAGTTTCTGCCTTTGCTTCACTTCAACACCAAGAGGTCAGCCCAGGCTGGGGAGCAGCAGGGAGGGAGGAAAGCACCACTGCGCAGGCAGCGATTACCTGCTGGAAGCTGCCCTGCCTCTGTGAGAACAAACTCGATTCGTGTTCAGCCATGATTATGGTCTTCCTAAAGACATCCACTTTCCATAGAGATTAGTATTTTAATTACACGTGGTGTTGCAGAGTCATGGTTTATGACTCGGGGGGACAGAGCTTGGCTGCTGTAAATCACAGCAGCTCCATTGACTTCAGCGCCCGCTGCGTGCCCGTGCCTCTCGTAATTTGCTGTTTATCTCATTATCTGTCAGCGAGAACCTCTTGCCCTGAAACACTTGCTTATTGGCTTTAACACATCTGGGCAGGAAAGGCCCTACTGCGGTAGGACCAAAATTAGCTGTTGTGGGGACTATTCCCCTCGCAGAAAGGAAACCACACCGGGCAGAGAGGGGAGGCTGGTGGGGGGTGAACCCACAGCCCTCGGGCTGCCAGCAGTCTGCAGGGTGCTTCTGATTGTTTGGGGCTTTTTTGCTAAACAGAAGACTGTTTTGTAAATGAAGCTTTCTCTTTCACAGTAAATATTGTCGTTCTTCTAAGCAAACATAAACCCTTAGCTGGAGAAATAGATAGCAGGGAAAGTTCAGCTCTGCTGGTGCCTGGGACCCCAGCCTGGGCTGCCCATCACACTGCTGTGGGACAGGGGGTCCTTCCTGGGGAAAAGCTGCTTTCTTTTTTGAACCATGCTCCTCTGCTGCTTTAGCACATCGTGTTTGTACTGCTTGTTTAATGTCTGCATTTTATTTACTCAGAAAGGATGTGAATTGTGATGGTTTTATGGCATCGATTACCCTGCCTGTCTCGTTTGCCTGGCTGCAGGCAGCAGTTGCAGCATCTCTGCCCTTACAGCTGCCCAGCCTCGCGCCGGGCACGTCGCTGCCAGCTTTGCTTCTCTGCCTGTCTCCTGCAGGTTCTGCTGACCACAGCTTCATCCATCTCTCCCTCCCCATCCCACTTCTCCTCCGGGGCCTGGGGCTCAGGGTATAAACCCGTGGTCAGAGCGGGTGGGAGCCCAGCATGTGCTGCAGCACCCTCCTGAAACCTGCAGTCCCAGCAGCAAGGCACGCTCAGAAACTGCCCGCCGCTCTTGAGCGTCACCTTAAACCCAGTGTCCCCGTCCGCACCCCTCGCCTGATCTCTGGGGGCTGGCGGTCGGTGCCCAGGGTTGGAGCTCATGAGCAGGCAGCACGTCCCGCGCCATGCTGGGGGGTCGGGGCTGGGGGCCTGGCAGTCGGTGCCCGGGGTTGGAGCTCATGAGCAGGCAGCACGTCCCGCACTGTGCCGGGGCTCCTCTGGCCCTGCCCAAGCTGCTGGCCTTGTGGCTGGCGCGTGCTCGGATCCAGCACCAAAAATGTTGCTAATGAGTATCACATCTTGATGTTCCTGGTAAAAATTGCTGCACTCTCTCATGATCCGAGGGTCTTTACCTGACTGCATACTGCTGGGCTCCATAGGTACAAGTCAGCAGACACGAACAGCGTGCGAGGCGCAGGGCACGGGCTGAAGCGCAGCCTCTCCCATGAATGCCAGAGTGCAGCACCAGCCAGCCCTGATACATCACTATTAATATAAGAAGAAATTTCTAACAGAGTAGATAATGATCTCCCACTAATCACAGGGAATGTTAGTCTGTGGATTCTTAAGATAATTGTCTCTGTAATTAATGGTGGATCAGATACTGGTATTGCTCTCCTTGTCCAATCGATTAGAGGAGGGATGTCACTTCCACGCAGATAATGACAGGGACGCCTTATCCAAAGTCCACAAAGAGAAATAGGGGAAAAAACCTGCAAAAGCCTCTCCCAGAGAGAGGGAATGGGTGTCCCAAGGGGCCTGTGCAGGGTGCTGTGGAACTGGATCCCATGGGAAGCTGGGACCCTGGGAGGGTGCAGACGTGGGGGCTGCTGGCACGGCATGGGGGATGGCCCCTGTCAGCTGGGCTGGCCGGGACACAGTCCCTTGGTGGGCTTGGATCAGTGGGGCCCCAGCAGGAATCCCTCCTGTTGGGCAGAGCACGAGTCATGGCACAGCCAGAATTCAGTTACTTTTCCAAGAAATATTATATTGCTGACAGCAATCTTAATTTTCTACACAGAAATTAAAATAAAATGTTAACTGCAATAGCTGGGTTTCGGAATCATTTGTACCACTGGCAAAGGGGATCCTGATTGCATTATCGTTTATCCAGCTATTGATTATAAAATATTAAAAGTGAAGTTGACGGAACCAAAGATTCTTTTGCAGCACTAGTTATAATGAAAATTATTTCTGCAAAAATGTTCATGCTAGATATTAAAATCCTAACGGTTGCAAATAAATCTGAAGTTACAAATGTCCTGGGTTTAAATTGGGAAACACTGAGTCCGTGTAAACAGAGCTGGGGTTCCACTAAGTCAGGAGAAATTGATGCCATTCGCTTTCATCTGGAAAGAGAAAAAGCTTAAAGCAGAAGGAAGGAATTACTTCGGCACCAAGCCCTGCCCGACAGCAGTCCGTCTGCGTGCACATCCTCCGCTCGGCGGCTGGGTGGGAAGCAGGTGGCGGAGTCGCGTTCCCACTCGCTCTGTGCACTGGCAGCCGTTGAAGGCAGATTTCACGTGTGTCCCCCTTTGAAGCGCAGCAAAACACCTTCGTTTGCACTTCTTCATCATTTGTTGTCCATATGTCCAAGGCAGTTCTTGCTTTCTTGGGATTAAGTGTTATCAAAAAATGCTAGTGTCATACGGGAAGGAACTTTGCTTGGGTTCAGGCTCTGTGGAGTGGCTTCCCAGGAACTGTCACCCTCTCTCATGCTGCTGTTTCCCTGCTGACCGATGCCAGCCCAGATGTCAGGTGAGGCTGCAGCCTGGAACGGCAGAACTTCTGGGTGGTTCATTGCTCTTTGACAGAAGCTTTAATGACCCAAAGCAGGGAGAAATAGCTTTCTATCACAGAATCTAAGACTCAGTGACATGAAATCCCTGCCCAGTGAGGTCTGCTCTGATTCAGGGCAGACCAAGCCACATGCTGGTGCCTCCAGCCTGCAGCCAGAAAGCCCTGGCAGCTGCTGCTCCACTCTGCCCATCTCCGCATCGCTACGCACAGGCGAGAGACGGGGCAGGGTGCTGGCTCACACAGACCGAGGCATTGCAAAGCTCTTCAATTTGTGTGTTCTGTTCAGCTGGCTCCTACAAATGGTACAGGTGGAAGCATGGGTTATAAATGCAACGTGTTCCAATGAAGGTGGAAATCGGGGGTGGTAGCAGTGGTTCTCAGCCTTGCTGCTGGTCCTCAAGCCCACGTGGTTTTTGGTCGCACCTTAGCAGTCCCTGCTGTTAGCACTTTGTGCCCAGACACCCCCCCATGAACGTAATATTGGGAACTCAGCTTGGATTTCATGCACCAGCTGCTGGCTGGATGTGGCGTGGTCAGAATTCACGAACCATGAACTGCGTGTGGGTCATCTACGCCCCTGAATCCAAGCAGAAGATTGTCCTCAGCTTCAACCCTGCCTTTACTCATTGCTGCCCAGCTCTAAATGGTGATGCTCGTGACTTTACAAAGTCCTGCAGAGCTGTCTGGCTCCACGCAGCCCCGCAGCAGAGCGTCGAGGCTCGGAGCTGCCCGTGTCGGCGCAGCGCTGGGCTTCCTCGTGCTTGCGGGCTCGCTTCTACCAGGTGCTCCAGACCTGGCCTTCAGTAAAGCGTTTCTCATTCTGTTTACATCTCCTGACGTAATTTGTTACCAAACTCTTGCCGTTCCCCTCAGCCTGCAGACAGGCGTTTTCCATAGAGTACGTGGCAACGTGCGTGGATGCTGTGAATGAACACGGTGACATTCTGGTGTAGATTAAAGTGAAAAATTGAAGTTGCGTTCCTAGCTTCATTTCACTGCAGCACAATTCATCGGTGCCATCTGTCTTAGTCCTTTTTAAATGGCAGCTCTTCTGGATTGATTGGCAAGTGAATAGATTTCCTGCCACAAAGTTTTGAGGTCAATCAATCACTTAGGTGTATTAATTACGAAGATCTTGAAGTTGCAGTGTGCAATTTTTTTACTTCAATGAGCTACATGCAGAGAGTTGCTTGGTCTTTTTTTAAACAGCTTATTTTTTGCAGTTGGTCAGAACTCTGGGCTGACAGACCCAAAAAGGGATTGGGATCTCCGGGGCAAAATGTGGGATTTCAGCAGACCCCACCACTGGGCTGCGTCAGCCTAGGAGCACAGCACGGCTCTGAGGGCACAGAGGCCATCCTCCAGATGAGGAAAGGACACGAGTATTTAGGCAATTGAAGGTTTTATAACTCTTTTTGCAAGAGTGGGGGGATGTACTGTGGAAGCAATGAAGTCACGGTTGATCCCAGCCCCAATTCCATCGCTTCGGGCAGCGTGCCAGCCCTGCTGCAGGCCAGCCGACTGGGTGCTGCCCAGACTCCCTGGGAAATGGCAATGTAATGAAGTTGCCTCATGTTCTGTATGGATTTGTGGAGTTGCTATGCACAGTTAAACAGATAATGTTTTCACCCAGAGAAACCTGCATTTTTACAGTCAGAGCAATGATTCTTTATACACCCAATATTTTTCCATATAGAGTTGCTGACACGTGAAATAGAAAATGCAGGGTATGAGCTAGACTCTGTGTGTATACGTATACAAACATAAATATCAGTTTGTGTCTCAGTTTAACTTTGCAAAGTGGTTTGAGCTTCTACACCAAAAGGGGACAACTTCAGCAGGAATATGTTTGCGAGTACTTCCATGGGTGCTGAATCTTTCCTGGATTTTAGACAACAAAAGTTTGTTGGAGCCATCTAAGCGCGTCACATGCAGTCTGTTCTCGCTCCCCGCACCAGCAGGTGCTGGATGCCCTCCTGCCTTTCCGCTGCCTTTTTCTGGGCTTCGAGCACGTGAAGCGGCCGGCTGCGGTTGCTGCGTGGCAGTTGTGCTGCCTTCCCGGCACAGGTTTCTGGCAGCAGCTGATGGGTGGTGCAGGCACCAGGGAGCATTCGGGTGTGATGTGTCTCTGGGGTGTTTGCACCACCTCTACAGGCGTTTGTGTAGAGCAGACGTGGGGGCTGGGGGCTGCTCTCCCTCCGCCGGTTGGGGTGGGCCGGGCTGGTTCCGTGAGGACAAGCGGGCGGTTTGCAGGGAGGAAGCCCGGCTCCCCTGGGCAGCTTGGGGTTCTGGTTCCGGCACACGGTAAGGGCAGCATGGGCAGAGGCAGGGCTGTGCAGGGCAGATGGGGTGGGATCCGCCCTCGGCTGAGGCTGTGACAAAAGATGCTTTCACAGTATTTCTGGCGAGTCCAGATCCAGGTGGCTGGAGGGAAGGAAGTTTTTTGTAAGAAGAGGGTTAAAAAGAAACTGGTTTTAAATTCTCTATTATATGAATTGAATCTAACCACAATCCGATGGTGAGAAAGTGTCTAACAACCTCTGCAGCATTATAACAAGCATCAGAAAAGAAAGGGACTGGTTATTTTGGGAGATACAGTGCTGGCTTAGCTAATTGCAGCTTCTGCGAATGCTGAATTGTCTGAAATTTTTAAGTGTGTTTTGGGGGACACTTAAAATGCTTTATTTTCTCCAGAATGGGGTATTAATGCTTTTGTAAATTCCTCCTGCCCCGGCAGCAGCAGGAAAGGCATTGTGATATCCACCTTGGAAATGAGCACGGTGTAATTAACGCTTCTACTTGGCCTCAGACACAATGGAGGCTTCCAAGACGAACTGCACGGAGAAGAAAGCTGAGTGCCGTGATATGGCAATCAGCGCTTTACTCCAGCGCTGTGCGCAGCTCCCACCCCGCCGGCTCCGGCGAAGGGGTGGCTCTGCAGCGCGTTCCAAGCCAGCGTCCCCCCGCCCTCCCCGGGAAGCGGGGCACATCTGGCCGTGACATCTGTGTGGGACCCCAAACCATGCCCTGAGCAGCCCCGGACCGAGCCATGGCAGCGCTGGAGCGGTTGCTCCGAGCTTGCCGGGAAATGGCTCATCCCCACCGCTTCTGTGTAAACGTCTGCAGAACTCCTGCTCTGATTCTCACCGAGACATGGAGGGGAATCTCCCCTTCTGTGGGAGCTGTGGAGCCACGGGTGCTGTGTCCTGCCTCCAAGCACCGGTCTCCATCCACGTGCGCAGGGAGGTCTTGCAGCTGGAGCCCTGCACTGCTGGAGGGTGTGCAATCTTTGCTGCACGAGAGGGTTTTGTGAACGATGGAATTGTAATAATTTGTATGTGAAACAGCTCTTCCTTCAGCTATGAATTTGGTCCAGCCAATTGAAATTCCCAATCTCTTCTTAGGGGAATAGCTTGAAAGAAAACCCAAGGCTGCAGAGCCGCCTGTGCTTGCAGGCTTCTATTTATTGCAAAATAATTTCCCACCGCTGTTTTCTAAACCGCTTTGACAGAAACAAAGCGGCAGGTCGGAGCCCTGGTTTCACTCGGCAGCAGCCACGTGGAATTGCAGGTTTGACCTCATTTTATCCTCCGAGTATTTAGAGATTGCTTTCATGCCCAGGAACCATATGAGAAGAATATAGATTCCTTCCAGAGCACAATGAACTTGGAAACAATAAGTGACCTCTAAAGTTGAATTCTATAGCCACAAGAATAAGGAATTTCTTTCTTTAGGAATGAAAGAAGCAGGTTTTATCTCAACACAAGAACAACAGCTGCTCAACTAAAAATAACCAATAAAGTGGAAATAGAAAAGCTGTTTCCAAATTATATCCTTTTGAAGAAATCATTATGCCATTTCTGTGACTCCCTTATGCGTTCCGTATCCACATTGCTGTCTAACAGCAGAGGCTACAGAAGTTGAGGGATTTGACAGTCTATCGTGTTCTTCCTTTGCGAATGCGTACAGGCAGAGGGAAGCTGTGCCAGATCTGTTGATAGATTCAAGACCAGGAAAATGGGAAAATTTCCACTTAAACAACTTAGATTTTCACAGAATAGGAGGGAAAGAAATAACCCAGTAGCTTCAAGCTGTTGATCTGTTGGAGCAGCCTTCCATGAGGCACAGGGAAACACAGTCATGGCAATGAACGCGCCACCAAGTCGCTGCCTTCCCCAACTCTTTGCCGCTCCGGTGGCTTCTGGGATAGTGCATCCTTCTCCTGGCTCGGTTCTCTTTTCCTCTGTATCTGCCGCAAGGGCTGCAAGCAGCAGATAATTTTTAATGGCTAAAACAGGTCAGCACTGTTGGCAGTGCAGTGGTACCCGTGTCTGCCCATGCAGCCGTTAGCCGGGACTGGTGCTGATGCCAACCCGCGCCGGGACGGCTGCTCTGCCGGCAGTGGAGCCCCCGGTGAGGCTTAACGTGCTCGCTGCACAGCGCGGCTGGGTACCTGCTGCTGGCTCCTGGTGACCCCTGCCTCGGCCCTGCTCCCCGAGGACAAACCAGCCTGCCAAAACAGACACCAGTCACTGCCCTGACCAGCGGGGAAGATAATCCGCTGCCAGCTCGGTGTGGGTGCTGCTGATCCCCGCGGCCGGGCTCTGCCCAAGCACCGCAAGCGGCTCGGCTGGCGAGGCAAACAGCTCTGAGCAAAAGTCACCAATCCTGCTTTCTTTTGCCTTTTTTATTACTATTACTCTTTCCTTCAGTGTGGCTGTGAAGTTGCTGGGCAGGAGGAGGGAGGGAGGGAGGGAGACAGGGAGCACCGTCCCCACCAAGCCGCAGCACTGACGGCTGGCGTGGCCCACGGGGCCTGGGGACCAGCCAGCTGCAGGTGGACACGAGTAAACGGGCGTTTTTATAAAGCTTGTCCTCTGCTTAACGCTGTCTGTGCTGACAGGCTGATTTACATCCTGCTCTCGGAGGGAAGAGCTGGAAGGTTTGCACGTCCTCCCCACGCATGGGCTGGATGGCCACGTTCGCTCGTCTCTGCAGCCCCGGTGCGGCTGTCCAGCCGCCCTGGGCACAAAATGGTTTGTACACAAAGTTTTCCTTTTGCTTTTGTAAGTGCTTGTGCTCTTTCGGACAGCCAGTTTCCAAATAGAGTTAAACAACAGAGAAAGCTCCCACTAATACAAACAGATCTTAATTTGCTATAAAAGCTGCCTTTTTTTTTTTTTTCACAATGGTCAGCTCCCCGTGGGGAGGAAGGCTTTCCTGCTAGGATTAAAAACAGGGCTGAAAAAGACACTTTGGTCTTGGCCCTGCAGTCGTGGGCTGCTGTGGGGGCTGCGCTGCTGCTGCAGCGGGGCTCAGCCCCAGCACCCACTGCCCGTGCCCGGGGAGGGTGGGGATGGTCCTACCCACCCTCCCGCACCCGCAGCCGCTGCAAGGTTTCCTCCAGAGCAGCTTTATTGCATTCTCTCGGAGCGAGTTAAATAAGGAAACTTGATTTCACAGAGTTTATCAAATTTTAAACAGAAATTATTGATGGAGAAAAAAAATCTCCCACACATGTACTGATACCTTCTCCCTCCCTCTTTGCCGTTGTGAGCTGAGCTACATCCACGTTCGCTTCCATGTCGTGGACAACGGCAAAAAGAAGCTGAAGAGGAAAAGGAAGGTGGGGGGTGATGGAGGTGTTTCTACAGGTCCCCTCAGAGTGCAGAGTCACAGAGGGATTTTGGGCTCAGCACTGCCAACACCGCTCCGTGCAGTGGTGGCAAAATGAGGGACCACTGAATGGGAACCAGTAGGAAATGACAGCATTCTCTGCTGAAAATAGCTTGGTAATTGCAGGTTTTATATATGTTTAATTTAGAAAGGACTTTGCTGTTTCATTTCAGCTAGCAGTGTCCTGGCTGGAAGAGCTCCTGTGCTAGGGCTCGGGCAGGGATGCCAAGGATTTAGCATCCCACTCTGTGCCATCTTCACCCCGCAGGGTGGGTTGCAATGGGCTTTTCAAGCACCTGACATCAGGCCATAAATGTGTATCCACTCGTTACCCACCCACAGCAGCTGGGGAACGGAAGCAATTTCTGAGGCTACCGGGAGAAAAAATAAACCTTGCTGAATGGAAGGTGATAGCATTGAAGGAACAAGTGCACATGTCTGGATAAATAGATGAATACTGCAAGGGCCAAATCGTCTTTTTGACAGGTGATATGAAGATAAGGTCATAAAAACCACTCTTGCCTGTAAGTACGTACCCCTTGATGTGAGTTAGGAATGGTGCCGGGAGTCATTACAGATTTAACACAGCATTTTCCTGCCGTCCGCTGTGATGCTTCCAGTGAGAACAGGAGACAGCAAGCGGAATCGGCTTGTTACGCTGTTATTTCCCAGGGTGAGGAGTGTGCACGCCTCCGCAGCAGCGTGACAACCCCGCGACAGCCGTGCAAGCGACAGCTGGCCCTCGCCACGCATTGCAGCTCGGGGCCTGCCGGTGCCCTGCAGCCGGGCGACGGACGGGCTCTGCGGTACTGGGACGGGGCACCGGACACCCCGGGAAGCAGCGGGTCCGCAGCCCTGGTCTCGGGTTCCAGCTTGCCGGCGGAGATGGAAGCCCCTCGCTCCGCGCTGGGCTGTGGCGTGATGCAAACACCAACCTTGGGGTGCCGGAGCTGTGCTTTGCTGGCAGCGTGGAGACACGCAGTGCGTTCGTTAATTAAGGACAGTGGTGGGCTGTCCAGTGCCCGTGCGGGACTCCGCTTTGCAGGGCGCTCGTGCCAAGACCCCGCCCAGCATCCACCCCGCCGTGGCCGTGACCCGGGGGTGCGGTGCCCACCCCGCCGTGGCCGTGACCCGGTGCCCACCCCCGCTGCCCGCACGCAGAGCGCCGGGCTGCCGAGCCCCCCGCCCGCTCCCCGCCGCCGGGCAGACCCCGCCTGCAGACCCCCCGCGGGACGGCAAGGAAGCTGCAGGGAACAGAGGGGGCTGAGACCCCGGCAGCTCCCCCCCCCCTCCTACTGAGCCGTCCTGCGCCGCCGGGCAGAGCCCGGGACCCCGCGCCCTTTTAGCACCTCGTTAAGAGGCGCCCGACGCCCTCATTAAGAGACGCCCATTAAAGGTCCTTGCACCGGGTTGCGGTGCTCGGCGCTTCCCGGGGGCGTTCGGCGGTCGCCCAGCCCCGCACCGACCCCCCCGAGGGCCGAGGACTTCGGAGCGGAGCCTTTCCCGCAGGTAGGAGCGCGGGGGGCGGGAGGAGGGGCCGGGTCCCCCCGGAGGTGCCGACCGAGCGGGGACGGGGCGGGGGGCACGGCTTTGGGGTGCCGACGCGTCGTTCGGGCCGCTGGCAGCCCGCGGGACAGCCTTGTTCTGAACCGCGTCTGCCTCCGGCTCCAGGCTCCCTGACACCCGCGTGTCTTCGCGCTTCTCTGTCCCCACGGCAGTAACGCCAAATGGGTGAGAGGAAGCTGGAGAGAAGCCCTAGATCAAAAAGAAAAACTATCAACTTTGAAAACCTGAAAGCTTTTTTTTTGGCTTTCTAAATAGTACAGGCGAGAAACCCCAGCATAACCCAGCTGAAAGGCTCGCACCTGAAAAGAAAAAACCTTGAGATGCTTTGGGAAGGCAGAGGGGCTGCCCAGGGCCCGTCCCGCGGGCAGCGAGCCTGATCCTGCCTGCAGCGAGGGTCCGGGTGCTGCCCGTGCTGAGGAGTCCCCTGCGCGGAGAGGGAGCGGTGCGTTGGCTCCCTGACTCTGTCAGGAGCTTTAATCAGGTGTCCCCAGACATCCTAATTAATTTGTTCTGAGTGGAAATAAATGTCTCTAGACTTCCTTTGTCATTTTCAATCTCTTTTCAACTCCCATCTGTTTCCTTCATGGTCTGTGAACTAAAGAAGAAAGGGGGGGAAAAATGGAAAGGAGTTGATTTGAATTTTCCTTATCGAATGCAGTTACCGTAGTTGGGCTCTGGGGATCTCGGAGAAAGGTTGCACACGCCTCTGCTGAAATATAAACAGCTGTGGGAAATGCCCTTTAACTGTAGGTGTTGCATGGAAGTCATTAATAATCTGGAGTTTCATTAGGTATTGCCAGATGTTAACTCGGATGCTCGGTGAGAATAACCGGAGGTCACCAGCCGGCTGCGCGGCGAGCAGTGCCGGCACTGGCTGCTCTCTGGCAGTGCCCGGTGCTGGCGGGGGGAGTCTGTGGCACACGCTGCGCCCTGCTCCCCTTCCTCCCGCCGCCGAGGGTCCGGGCAGGACAGGGACCCCCAGCCCTGGCAAGCACAGCGCTGGCCCTCTGGCTCGGAGCTGTGCCCTGACCGCTGCTCGGCCTCGTGCGAGGGCACGGCGCAAACAGGACATCTGGAAAGGTCGGGGATGCTCTCCCTCCTCCTTCTCCTCCTCCTCCCACGGAGGAGCAGCCCCTGTCCCACACCTCATCCCCGAGCACGGGAAGGGTCAGGTCGGCGAGGGGGTGGGCTGCAGAGCAACCCCTGCAGTTTCTTGCCACCCGTGGAATCTGGAGCGGGATCCCACCTGTTTGCAGAGCGGTGGGACAACTCTTTTCAAACAGCTGCAGGGCAGTGATGGTTGTTTTGAAGACCTCGTTACAGAAAGATTAATTCCTGTTACTGATCTGTTTCAAGCTGAGCACTTAAATGCAGCGGCAGGAGCTGGGCAGTGATTAATTGTCTCAGAGCTTTGATTCGAAGAGAGCAAAAACTCACCAAAGCTGATTTTAAAGAGTGGAAATCCTTTTCTAGTGCAAGACAGGTGATTATTCAGCGAAAACTACGCACTTCAGAGCCAGCCGGGAGAAGGTCTCAGGAGATGCCTTTCCTGGTGCCCAGAGCACAGAGGGCTGCAGGTGAGGTGCTGGGTTTTGTGCCCAGCTTGGCCCCATCCCAGTGCCACGCAGGACACCCCACTCGGTGCTCCCGCCAGGCCCCGTGCCCCTGCCAGCGTGAGCTGTTCCCTGGCCGGGGGCCGTGCGAGAGGACTCGCCCTGGTGATGGGCAGTGGGTGGTGGGTTGGTGGGTCCCTGGGAGCAGCAAACGCCGCTGCCCCATGTGCCTCTGCTCGAGAGCCTCCCCTGAGGCAGTGGGGCAGCGGGAGGATCCCTCTTGCAACTGCGATCTGGGGAAAGGCAACCCAGCCCTGCAAGGCACTGGAAAAGCCAATTACACACTTTTTCCCAAGGAGACTGTGTTAATACCCAGGAGAAATTGAATCTGTTCAGGTCCTGGAAGCTCGAGTTCACCTCTGATGCCATCACCACCACCGTTTTCTGAAATGGAGATCACCCATCGAGGAGATCTCTGGTGACGGCACCGGCTCCCCAGCCCGTCCCTCCCGGCAGCCGCGGGTGAGGACCTGGAGTGGCCCCCGGCACCGGCCATGCACGGGGCCGGGAGGTGGGAGCGGGCACGAGGCAGAGCGTGGACAACATCCTGACTCTGCAGGATGAAGGTCTTTTTCCTTCTCTGCTGAGAATAAAGTCAGTTATAAAATGGCCGAGACACTTCAGTTGGAGAATGAGCAGGTCGTTATACCTAGCAGTTGATTTTCATAGCTTTTTTATATGGTGCATTAGCAGAGTAACAAACCCTATTACAGTTTAATAAACCTTATTTCAGACTGAACAGCCTTGTTTCAGGGCTGGCTCGTGTTTGAGCAAGTGGGACAGCCAGCTCAGCCGCTCACTCAAGAAGCTAGGAAGTGACCTGAAGGCAAAAAGAGAACCACAAATGGAGGAAAAAGGCCTTGCAAGGCAAGACTGCCTGGGTGTGTGCTTTCTGACAGCTCAGCGTTGGTGTGCGCCGGCTGAACGTCTTTGCTGGGGTGCAGGAGGAGCAGGGCTGCGGAGCGGGGCAGCCTGACCGCCCGGCTCCCTTCTGCTCACCGTGACCTTCTGTGTCGCTTGTATTCCTGGCAAAACGTATTTACTCTCCATGTAATTACAGGAGGAAAATAGTTTTGACCTCAGCTTCATACTTTTCAGCTTAATGTGTATAATCGCTTTGCCAGCCATTTATTACTGTCAGCATTTCCAGTCGGGGGCCGTGGGGAGCAGCAGAGGGAGGGCATGGGGGACGGAGAGGTTGGAGGTGTGCAATAATAAAAAGCTGTTTACAAATGCACATTAATAATAGCTACGGGCCCAGGCTGAAGGCACATCCTGCTCTCCTCGGGCACCAGAGGCTCTCCGAGGGCACAGGGGGAAGCCCTATGGAGATTAACACGGGTGGGTGCGGGGCTGCCGTGGCCGTGCTCCTGCAAGCCCTGGGTCCCTGGCCGATGTCCCCAAATCCCTGGGCTCCGAGCGGGGCTGACAGATTGGGCAGACCCGCAGGAGGGGCCCTGCGATGGGGGTGAAACCGCCCCGATGTAGCCCCCTCCCGTGAGACCTGTCTGCCCCTGTGCAGGCGCCGCGGGGTGGAATAAGCAGCGGAGTCAGGGCTGTGTTTGACTCGTGTGTGGTGGTGGGATGCTGCGCAGTGCAGCCTTCGTAGAGACAAGATGCGATGGCCCTTGGCTCTGCAAACAGGTCACCCCGCGGAAGCAGAGCGGTGGCGTGGGGGACTCGTGTCCTGGCTGTGTCCCGGCCGGTGCAAAGCGAGTGTCGGCGCGAGCTGCCCGTGCCCCGGGCAGACGGGTGCTCTGCGGCACCGGGAGGCTGTGCCGGGGGGTCCGATGTGGAGCTGCAGCCCCTGCCCTGCCCGAGGTCTGCCTGCCGTAAGCCCCTCTCCACAGAGGTGCTGCGAGGCAGGTGTGTCCAAGAGTAACGAGTTATCGATCAGCAGGTAATGGGAGTAGCTTAATTTCTAATGACTGAATTGCGTATCGATCGCATTCCCAGGCGGGGGGTGAGAGGACCGAACACACACCACTCGTTACTGCCAGCATACCCTGGTATGATCAGCACCATCGCGGGCATCGCCAGCGCTCGTGTCTGCGAAGGCGTGCGATGGGAGAGGAGCGTGGGCCCAGGACGGGGACCGGCAGATCTGTCCGGGTCAAAGCATCGTGAACAATGAAAGAAAACCCACTGGTTACAGTAATCCTGGTAACTGCAGAGCAGGGAGAGAGGGAAGGGGGCATTCCCTGCGGCAGACAGGCAAAACCTGGACATTGCCCAGCACCGCAGTGCTCAGCATCCACCGTGAGCCCCGAAGGGCTGAGGCGAGAGCCAGCCCCTGCTCCGTGCTGGATGCTCCTGCCGGAGTTCGCAAAGTACCACGGAGTTCTTGATGCTGGTGGGGCTGGGGATTTGTGGAAATCAGCCAGGTAGAAGAAACAAGGGCTAAATGCTGCCTGATAGTACAAAGAGTTAGAGGGCAATAGATTTTTTTTTTCCAAGTTATTATCTACCATTTTTCCTTTAACCCCGAGAGACATGCAGATATCTAAGCTGTCATTAAAATTTGCATTTCAAAGTAATATATGCAAAAATAATCATATATTTCAGCCTTTGCAGTATTAGCAGATTAAACCAAATTGACTCTGGGTCCTTGGCATTTATATCAAAATCATCTCACCTCTCAGCTCCCCAGCACAGGAGGGAAGGGAAGAAAATCCTGAGCTGCGCTCTGCTCCGGGGTAACTGGGGCACGTGCCCTTCGGACAGCGCCTGCCGTGCGAGGCCGGTGATGGCGGAAGGGAGAAGCCGCTCTCCCGCCCGGCTGTGCCGGAGATGGCAGCGGCTGGCGTGGCTCTGGGTAGGCAGGGGAGCCGGGGGGGGACAGACCCCAGCCGGGTGCCTGGGCTGCCGCTCCTCAGCACCTCCTGCGACTCCCCAGTAGTTTCCTCCCTCTTGCCGCTGCTTGGCAAAGCCCCCGCACGCCGGCGCAGCTCTGCATGGCAGGGTCACCCACTGGTGCCCACCCACGCTGTCCCCGCAGCCCGGCAGCTCCGTCCGCCGCTGGCACGGCGTCGTTTTGGCACGGGGCTCGGAGCTGTCTGCCGGCGCTGTGTGTGGGACGTCGTCGTTCCCTTATCTGTGGCTCCCAAGAGAGGCTGCTGAGCCCTTTCTGGTGGCAGCTGCATTCAGAAGAGGATATTCCCTGTTTGTCTGTGGAAAAGCCTTGAAGCGTGGCAGGGAATGGCAAGCGGTGATGCACTCGGGACTGTCAGCTCGGCTCTTCCTGCGCTGCTGTGGATTCCCTTATCGACAGCCGCCTGCTCTGGGCACGGCCAGCCCTGTACCTGTACCTCTCGCGGGCAGCTCGGATGGGCACAGCAGGCTCCTTCTGTGGCTCTTGCAGCCTCCTGCTCCTTGAAGCTGCTGCCAGCCGAGCACCCCAAAATGGTCCTGCCTGCTTGAGCAAGCAGGGCTTAACAAGGGCTGCTGTTTGTGCAGCGGGCTGCGGCCTCCTGATGCAAGGCAAATGAGAAAAGCAGAGGGCAGTTTGCAGCTAAGTTACCCTTTACACTGCCTGGCTTCTGGCCTGCCTCCACCTTGCCTGCTCCATCGCAGTGGGGATGCAAATCTGCTTCTAAGCAGGGTTGTGCATCCTGGTCTGCATACGAATCCTCGGGCTGGGCTCCGTGAAGCATTTCCTAGTCGACGTGATTGCATCCCCTGCAGTTAATGTCTGCCCTTAGCCTAGTCCACACATGCGGCATCGCCTGCGTGCAAGTTCCAGTTGAGCAGTGCTCCTTGGTCAGACCTCAGCCCGGGGAGGAAGAGGAGGGAGCTGCACTGCCGTGAGCCCTTCCCCACGCAGCAGATTGCCGGCGGCAGCGCTGTGCCGGGTGGACGAAGTGCCCAGGGGTGCGGGCTCTGCGCGGCTGAATGCTCTGCTTGGGTCGTGCTAGTCACAGCGGGAACTGAGCCCTGGGAACAGAAGCAAAAGCTGTGGCATCCCCAGGGCCGCACGCTGCTGCTGGTGTGACACGGAGCAGACCCGCTGCGATGCGCACAGGCTGTGCAGAGTGCTTCTCTGGCAGTCCCTGTCAGCACCGCCTTCATTCGGAAAAAATACAGTGCAGTTGCTCATTTTCGCTGTATAGTAAATCTCACACCCAGTGTTTAATAATTCAAGAGGTGAGAAAAATAATTATAAATATTTAAAGCCTCTGGAGCTGTGATGCCTTTGGACCGGTGGTAGCACTGTGCCCCTTTGCCATCACTTCCCTCCTCTTCGCCAGCCCGCTCGCCAAACCCGGCCTTTAACTCGCGCAGCAGCAGGCAGCGTCTCTGACCGGCCCTGCGGACCGGGAGAGCGTTTCTCTTCTGCGTTAAGAAGCTGAGTTACGTCTGGAATGGTTTGAGACCTGCAGGCTTCAGCGAGGATAATGGGTTTTCATTCTTCAGGGATGCAAGCCATACATAAATGGTGTCTTTCCGACGCTGCAGCTCTCAGGGCCAGGACTAGGACTGCTGGGCTCTGCTGTTCCCTTGCCCACGGATCTGGGGCACAACGCGCTGTGGTGCGTAGGACCTCCCAGGCACTTGCGAAGGGCCACCAGCCTCTGCAGGGTTTGCCACCAGCCCGCGTGAGGGTGAGCGGCCGGCGAGGAGCAGAGGGCAGGCAGCCGGGACAGGTCCTGCGGGGAGGCAGTGGGGACCCCCCAGCCGCGCCAAACCTCGCGACAGCCTTCTTTTGTCACCGCCTTAACCGTGACAGCAGCGGCAGCATCATGCGGCGGTGGCTTAGGAGAACTGAGTCGCGGCAGACAAGGACAGCACAAGTTGTTGTCTAGAAGATACCAACAAGAGAAGAACGTTCGGTTGTGTTACGCTGCCCAACAGACAGAGGACCACTGCCCTGCGCAGGACACCGAGCTGCTCCTCCGCTGCCCTTCCCGGCAGGGCCGGGGGGGACAGCGTGGAACAGCCCTCGGCTCGGGGCGATGTCCCGTGCGTGGGTGCAGGCCTGTGCTTCCCGGCTCTCAGGAACGGTTGTGGCAACTGGAGATCAGCTTCGGGAAAACACCAGCTTCGCTGGAAGGAGTCGCCAGCCCTTGGCTGCACCGGGAGGTGGGAATCTCCTGCCCTTGTCCCTCGGGCTCTGGCCCGAGCAAGTGTCAGGGTGGCTGTGAATGCTCCCGCTGCTTCTGCTGCTGTCCCCATGGCTGGTGGCACGGTCAGACCCCAACCGCTCACCTCGGGGATGCAACCAGCGCCCGGCGAGTACCACTGGGAGCAGAACCAGGCCTGGGCAGGGCGATGGAAGGGCACAGAGAAAGGCACCGGCAGCGGGAGGAGCAGCGCTGCTCAGGACCTCAGGGACGACTTGACCTTCCTCACTTTAACTCCTTCCGTCATCTTGACAAGCTGGATTGATGGGGCTGGGACGGTGCAGCTGCAGAAGTGCTGGCTGCAGCCGCAGCTCCCCGCAGCGATGCTCGGCCCCGGCGCCGCGACTCTCCCACCGCCCGAGGGGCTCGGGGCAGCGCCCGGGGGCACGAGGGGCCTGCAGGCAGGAAAGGTCCATTCTGGTCTGCAGCCTGCGCTGTGTGAGGATAAATGGGGACAAAATGGCTACTTTGTCAGAATTCCCCCTGGTGTCTACATCAAAAGTGCCTCACGTCTGCACTTTGTGGATGAACATGGTCACATCAGTGCAAACCTTGAAATGTCAGTGATTCCTGAGATCTTTGCCATCCCCTGGTGAAAGAGCAGCCTGAGCTATCGACTGGAAAAAAAAAACACGCGGCAGAGGACCCAAGATGCATTTGGACACAGAGGAAATTAATTGGCTTTAAGATGGGAAAATAGGTCTGCTAAAAGGGTATGGCACGAAGGGAGATTGTGGGGCACAAAACCTTCACTCATGCAACAACAAATCACTGTTCAGTGGGAAGAATTTTCCTCCTCTCATCAGATCTGACTGCGTAGTCCAATTAGGAGAAGTGTATTTTCTCTTTTCTGATTAGCACTGGCCAGCCAGCATGCAAATGCCACCAGCCCCACACGTAACCATTTCCCAGTCTAATTACTGGTGAAGAAGGCTGGAGATGAGCAACAAAATCGAGTGCGTTATCGACTGCTGCGCTCGTTGCCTGCTCCACACACAGGACAAAGACGGGGCATGAATCCTCCAGGCACGGGAGGTCTCCTCCAGCTGTCACCAAATCAAATACTGTTCCTATAGCTTATTTAACTTGGCATTTGGGTACAGCAGCAGTGGAAAAGTATCCAGCTAACGAAGGGGGTTTGTTCTGCTTGCAAACAGAGCTGGTTTTGGTGCAGCGAGCTCTCCCAAGGACAAGCGAGTCGGGGAGCGAAGCGCGGGGGGAAGCCGGGCTCAGGAGGGTGGCGAAGAGGGAGCAGACACCCCGAGCCGCGGCGTCGCGTCGCTCCTGACCGCCGTGCCTGGGGTGCGTCTCCAGCGCCGCGAGCGCACGCGCGGTCCAGGCTCGTGCCCTCACCCGGCCCCGAGACGCCCAGCCCTCGGCCAGGTGCGATGCTCGGCCTCGGCGCCTCGGGCTGCGTCGATCCCCTTGCAGCGGCAGAGAGGAGCTCCCCGTGCCTCCGCTGCTCGCCGAAATGGCCCCGGCGTCTCTCCTGCCTGCTCCTCCCGGCGCTGAGCGTGGGTTAGCGGGGATCTTCCCTCTTGCTTGGGAGGATTAATCATGTTCTCCCCCTGCAGTCATTATGGATTCAGCTGATACTTTTCATTGTAAAAAGCAGCTTTCATTTTTGAAACATCTCTTTTTCCAGCCCTTCAGAGAGGGCTTTGGTGCATGCCCTAGGGCAAGCCAGAACCTCTGGGAACGACCTTCTCTCTGCCCCAACACCAGCAAGGTTTTGGGTCAGGATGGGCTGATCCTGCCAGCCGGGCCACCATCCCTCTGCGGCAGAGCCGTGCCCTGGCCAGAGCCCCACACGTGGCTCGCGGGCACCAGCCGGGCATCCAGGGCTCCCACCACCTCCCCCTTTGTGAAGCCTTTGCAGGCGGCAGGTTGCAGGAGGCAGCCCCAGCGTGGTGGAACTCACCGTCCCCATGAGCTCCGTGTGCTGGGCTGCGCTGACACGATAGCTGGGCACGTACGGAAGGCATTGATTCTCCTCCCCAGGACCAGGCTGGGAGCTGTGCGTTAATGCTGATCAGCATCTATAAAGAGAGAGGGAGCGATTTTGCCTGTGGCTTCTGCTTGGCAGCTGCACGGCCCCGTGGGCAGCACGCAGCCCGTCCCTGCCTGCCTGGGTGCCTGCCTGCTCCGGGCAGGACAGGCGTCAGGGCAGGGGCAACAGCCTTAACGAGCAGGGCAGGAGGAGCAAGGCGGTGGTGGAGCTTGGCAGGCGTATTCCTGACTGCACAATTAGCAATGAACAACTCCCTAATGATTGTTATAAAGTTTTAAACCAGCTAATGGGTCCTGGGAAGCAGAAGAAGTTCATTGAAAGTACAAAGCATAAAAGAGCAAACACAAGCTGTGACATTTTAAATGAGAAGGCAGGAACCAGTCTCTCTGCAAGTGATTATGGAATTATAGTGCTGCCGCAGTTATCCGTTAGCCAGGGATGTGCTGGGAATGCAAAGCTGGGGTGGCACGTACGGCTTGGCGGCAGCGGGGGCTGCCTCATGCCGGGGGGTCACAGTGCCGGCGAGGGGGGCTGCCCACGGGGAAAGGATCCTGCTGGTCAGACCTGAGACCCCGGAGAACCCCGCCTCCCAAACCCATGGGAGTGCCCTGAAGGATGCTCTGAGCCTGGGGATGGTGACGAGGGGACCCTGGAGATGGTGACAAGGGGATGCCAGGGATGGTGGTGAGGGGATGCCAGGGATGGTCACGAGGGGATGCCAGGGATGGTGACGAGGAGACGCTGGAGATGGTGACAAGGGGATGCCAGGGATGGTCACGAGGGGATGCCAGGGATGGTGACGAGGGGATGCCGGGGATGATGACAAAGGGATGCTGTTCCATGGGGTGGGGCACGGCTGCTCAGCAGCACCATGCCCCCTGCCCTGCTCCCCAGCACGGAAGCAGCAGCTCTCTCCGTAGCCCAGCGCAGAAGCCAGTGCCGCTTTGGCCCACAAATGGAGCCTGCAATTTCCTCGCCTCACGCGCTGCCAAATCACAGCGTGCCACACCACGTCAGTCGGAGCAGCACCTTGACCTTTCTTGCCTTCTCAGGCTTCAGGCGTGCAGCTTCGCCTGCAGACAGGCACCCATGGCCGCGCTCCCTCTCCCTGCGAGGCTGTAGCCCTGATCTGGAGAGGAAATGTGGCAAAACCCGGTGGTCCGGCAGCCTTGGGGCTGGAGGCTGCAGGTTGGAGCCGGACCCCACCTCACGTCTCCTTGCTGGACGGGGCACAGGGGGTGGGAAACGCTCAGTGGTACCCGCAGAAGCCTCCCAGACCCTGCCTCGCCCCGTGCCCGTGGCAGCCGGGCAGACACGGTGCCTGCCAGCCACGCTGCGGGGCCGGGGATGCTCCATGGGCATGGGAGACGCAGCGACAACCCAGCGTATGCCAGACTGGCTGGAGCACCAAGGCAGGGAAGAAGGTTTAAATGTTTTCATTAGATTAATGTGCTATGGCATTTTAAATCAGGAAATATTAATGTGGAAATAATAGGGATGTGCGTGGGTTATTTTTCATTCCCCTCAGCAGGCCACAAGAAAAGAGCGGGCTGAGGGAGAGTCAGAGGAGTTTCCACTGCCCCGGGTCAACCCTCCCTCGGGCGAGGGCTGCCGGGGTGGGCGGCCGGGGGAGCCGTGCAGAGGCCGGGACATGCGCTGGCACTGGGGGTCTCCGGGTGGGACACTGGGTCTGGGGGTCAGTGCCTAAGCTGTCGCTCCTGGAGATCAGCAGCCTTCCCCATGGCCACCACCTGCCCACGGAGACGCCGGTGCCCCTTTGGCAGAGGGTCTCTGGCTGCCCTCAGCCCCCCGACACCCTGCCTGCCACCAGAGCACCGCCAAAGTTTGCACCTCCCTCTTTTATCTATGACTTTCATTCCACTTTCTGCTGACTCTCTGATGGCACTGCTCCAATTTAATTAAGTAAATAAATAAAAGTGATTAATTTAGATGCCATGGACTCCTGTGCGTGAGCCCTGATAGCACTCCTGGCTGCAGACGGGACAGGAGGCACCGCTCCCCCTGGGACCCCCCCCAGGGTCAGACTGCGTCTCCTGCGGGCTCGGCGCGGCGCTGGACCCACGCAGACCCACGTGCTCCCGCGGTGTGGCCAGGGCCAGAGGGGCTTCGGGACATCCCTCGTGCCAGCGGCCGTCCAGCATCCCGGGCTCCAGCAACAGGCAGGGAAGCTGGATGTGAGCACGGGAGCAAACAAAGTCGGCTTGTGGCTTTGGACAGGAAGAGGACTAAGCAGCATTCTTCCACTTCGTTCTGATGCAGAGCATTTCTTTAATACAAGTCAGAGGACAACGTGGAATAACTCTGCTAGTATCTAATTATCTTTGCTATTGACCCAGTGCTCCCAAACGGTTTGGCAGTGTGGGGCTTTTCCCTGGATGTGTTCGTGCCAAGTGGCCATGAAATGGCACGGGACTGCAAACTGCCCTGCTCTGATGGAAACCCTTCCTGCTCAGAAGGTTTCTGCACGGAGCAGAGACAAAATGCTTTGGAGTGTCAGTGAATTAGGCCGGCTTTTCCTTAGCCCACAGGGTACGCTGGTTTACTGCCTGCCGGTCGCGGGGCTGCAGAGGCCGAGCTTTGGGAAGAGCACGAACAGCCCAGGAGTGCGGCGAGCGAGCGGTCTCTGAGGCACAGGAAAGAGATAAAGCAGGTATATGGAGATAAAGCTAATTAAATTGAGATTCATGGCTACAAACAAAGACTAAAGAAGGTGCCTTATCTGGTGATTAGGGCAGAGGAGAGGGACTGAGGAGACCTGGCTTCTAATCTCCAGCCTCCCCTTAATGCGTTACGTAGCCTGGGGCAAGTCACTTCATTCCCATGACCCTGCACGGAGATAAACCCAGCCACCATTTACATGCTCTGCAGCACTTCTGATGCTGGAAATGGCTGGAAATATTTTGAGACCCCACGTCGTTGCGCAGGCACCGGACAGCCACGGCCGCTGAGCCGGGCTGCGGGACATCGCAGCGTGTCCGAGCGCCCGCACCCTCGTCCCGGCGCTGGCAGCGAGCGGGACCCTCCAGCCCCCGCACCGCCACGTCTCTGCAGGGAAGAGCTTTGGATGCGACCGCTGAGACATCTTGCACTTCTGCAGGCCCTCGTGCCCTTGCGGCGGCAGAACCGGCACCAGCAGCTGCGATTCCATCCCAGGGAAGGGTGGGGAGGGGAAAGTCCTTTACAGCTGGGGACAGGCAGCGCGGAGCAAACCCAAACGATGCTCAGTGCAGGCGCCGGCTCATCAGCAGGATTTCAGGGAAAGATGCGGTAATATTTATGATATTAAACAAACCTGAGGTCCACAGCTCGTGGTAAAGGTAGCAAAAAGAAGATCAGTATGATGGCTAATGGGTACAGAAGGGCAGTTTAATTGGGTGTTGTGTTTGATAAATTATTTGTAAAGTCAAACGCACAATGGAAGTATTGCAGGCCTGCCTGCTTGGGAGGTAAATGAGTCAGCCAGCACAAATTGAGCCCAGATGATTAATGGTTATAAGCGCCATTGTTTGGTAAACTGACAAGTCACCGGGAGTGAAAACAAAGCTGGAATATTTTAAATTGGGTTTTATTTATGCCTCCCTGTTCGGAACCGGCCTGGCAGCAGGCCTCTATTTGAGATGCTCTCCCAGTCAGCGCACCGGGCTGTGGTCACAGCCACAGTCCCCGCAGCACACCGCGCCGTGCCCAGCGCCCCGCGCCTGGGGAAGCCCCTCTCCTGCGGGATGCAGCAGAGGCATGCGCAGCATCCCACCGCATCCCACCGCATCCCACCGCTCCAGCGCCGGCGTGAGGGCAGAGCCCCTTCCTCCCGCCTGGCCTGGCAGAGGAACGAGACAGCCACTGCCCTGCACAGCTCCGAACGAAAGCTCTGCAATGGGCTGCCAGCCTGCGTTGCAGTGAGCTTTATGCTCATGCGGTTAGATTAGTGCATAACTACATGAGTTTACATTTCAAATTAACTTTGGAAAAAGTAAAGTAGTCTGCTGATTGCCTAAACTACGTAACAGTCTTTGGTCTCACATTGAAGCCCATAAAAATGCTGCTGTTACTAAAAAAATGGCTACTTTGGGAATCGGAGCCCCGCATAAGCCAATTACAGTTAAATACTGACACCCCTTCCTTATCACTTTTCCTACTATTTAAAAATGGCTCCCATGCAGCTCACCTGACGGCCGCAGACACACCGGGGCTGGACGGTGTGTGACGGCCGGCCTCGTGCTCCTGCACACGGGTACGTGTGCAGATGGCAGTGATGTTAGTTTAGCAAATGATACTTTAAAAAATGCAAAAGATTCTGCCTCAGTAAGGACAAGGCAGAAGACAGAAGATGGCAGCTTCCTCCACCCTGCTTTGCTCATGTCCTGAGCCAGGACTGGCATCCCTGGATCTGCTCCTTAGCCTGTTCTTCTGCGCCTTATTTATGTAACTCTGTCATGAAAGTGTGCGTGATGACGGTGGAGAACTTGTAGCCGTAAGCAGCGCAGCCACGCTTTCCTTCCCTCTGCTCCCTGCAGCAGCCACACCTCCGCATCGCAAACCATCCCCGGGAGTTGTCTCTCCACCACCTTCGGCTGCTCTTTCTTCGCCATCCTCCTCCGTTCCTCCCCACGAGCCCCTCGCCCACACCAGCCGGGGGCCCCGCAGACCCGGCTGCGCCGCACACTGCTCAGGCGCGGGATCCAGGCCCTTGCGGTCCTGAGCAGATCCAGGCAGGAGAAAGGCAGTTTTACCTGAGGTCAGCTGCCTCCCAGCCTGGGACCCAGTAATTACCGCCAAAGCGTTTGGAACTAATGAAAGAAGTGACGAGGTCTCACAAGGACGGAGGCTGAATGGAGTGGTTTCTGGCACCCCTCCAAATTGATTTTAAATATGAACTCCCTTTAATCCTCCTCCCTATCTCATTCCTTACATCGCTGATTCCTCATCAAACAGTTTAAATTAATTTGAGCCTGCCATTCTCTGCCCTGTTATCTTTTCCCCCTTCATTTACGAATTTTAAATCAACTTGTTAACAACCTACTTAGTTGCATAATTTCACTATAATAACCCCTGCCCCTGGCCGACTGCATATTAATTCTGGCGGTAACACGCTCTGCAAGCGATGGTGCGGCGAGCTCATGGCCGGGCTCTCGCTGCTCTGTACAGGGCCGGGGCCCTGGGGCTGCTGCAGCTTTGCCTCCCGCTTGTGCCCGCTGCTCCCCGGGCCGCTCCCCGCCTCGCCGGGGGCTGCGGAGCCCCACACGCAGAGCGGGGGCCGCGGCTCGGTGCTGTGCGGGGCTCCGGGGCTCCGGATGTCCCCGCTGCGGGGCAGGCGGCCGCGCCGTCCCGTCCAGCCAGCGCCCGCCATCTCCGTTCATCGCCACGGCCCAGGGCTCAGAGCAAGCTGCGGTGCAGAGAAGAACCGTTTCCAAGCAGATACAATCCATAAATCACTTCCTAAGGGTTATGATAATGCGTTATTGATTAATAGGCGAGGGTAGAGAAAACCTGGGAAGCGCTGGCGGTCATAAATCCTGTAAATGCGGTAACCCCGCGTGTGCCAGGCGACGCGCGGGTCCCCGGGACTGGCTCTCCCGCCTCGGCGCCGGGCTCAGCCCTGCGGCCCCGCAGCACAGGGCGCTCGCCCCGGGCGCCAGCAGAGGCTGCGGGAGCAGCAGTGCGGAGTCACGGGGCCCCCCTCGGCTCCTCGGGTGACGGTCCCGTCGGCGCGGAGCTCCGCGGAGCCCCCGCTCCCCGCTCCTCCGCTGCGTGTCCCCGGGGGCCGAGTCCCCTCCCGCCCCTCTCGGGCCGTTGACAGCCGCACGTCTCGTGCCGGGCGCTGCTGCGCGTTAGTGCTTCCCGCTCTGCTCCCGCGGAGACGCGGAGCGGGCCGGTACTGCTTTTTCCTGCTTTTTGGTGGTTTTTTATTTTAATTTCGTGGCTAAAGAAAAGCTCCCGTCACCGCTAACAGCAAACTCGCCGGAGGACTGCGGGAGCAGCGTGGCGCAGCTCTGCGCGACGGAGCAGACCGCTCCGCCGGACGAGCTGCGGGCTCCCGGCCCGCGGGGCCGCACGGGGCCGGTGACCGCCAGCGCGGCCCGCCCGGC
>Ga0065711_1026690_pt1 | contig 62292 bp, 32 predicted proteins | sample Hoacrofraction12_FD_59098 | JGI IMG/M metagenome (GOLD analysis project Ga0065711, IMG submission 59098) | Hoatzin crop microbial communities from Cojedes, Venezuela - Epithelial fraction 12 v2 (version 2) | ecosystem: Host-associated > Birds > Digestive system > Esophagus > Crop | place... | reverse complement strand
GGGGGAAGAAATTGTGGTGGTGCATTTGTGAATTTGGCAGCTGACCTTCACAATTGCAGGGTCTGTGAAAGTCTCGTTGAGAATGTACATGTCGCTGCGCAATTCCAGTGTATCAATAATGAAGTCTTCTGCTCGGGTGGAAATCTGCATCAGACATGTCAAGCCCAGGAAGCTCCTGTAGGAATGGTGCTGAAAAACATGGAAGAGAGAGGTAACTAGGATCTGTTACAGAAGTAATGCTATAAAACAAACAGCACCCCAAACGAAAGAAGAAAAAGTAACAGAGGACTTCCTAAAGCAACAGACAATTGGATGAGCAAGCTTTCTCTTTTCAGGCACTAACATGATGTAAAAAAAAACATGGGATGAATTGAAAGGCGATCAGATTCAGTATGAAGTGTGCAGCCAGTACTACAACTGGCAAACTTATAATATTGACACAGTTTAATTCAAGCTTCTAGATAATACCTGACAGGTCAGGGTCATGAACCGTCTTTTCATGTCAGAAAGTACAAAAAGCAGGAGAAAGAAGACTACAAAACAAACTAGAAGACTATAAGGGTCTCCTAAGTACTAACAGTACATATGTAACTTCTAAACAGAAAAGACAATTTGATTACCTCTAAGTCCAGTGCAAATTCTTTACAGTTCATAAGCTTTTCATTTAGTTCTACCAGCTCATCCAGTGTGGTGATAAAATGACAGGGCGTTTCCTCGATGGGCCTGTACATCTGGCAGAGCAAATTATTAGGCATGTTATGTTCTCTGTCAATTCCCAGCCCTGACCTCCACCTTCAGTTCTGAAATTCATGAAGTACAGCTGGCTGTAAACTTACTGCATCTGCAGTAAGTTTAAATTAATGTGGGCACCAACCTGGGGTTCTGGTTTCTTGAGAACTCCATCTGGCGGAGAAAAATGCTCCAGTTCGTACTGGTAAGGGTGAGCAAACCTGCGCAAATTAGGAAGACAGGCACAGACTAAATTTCAGTCATATTTATGAAACCAGAGCACAGAGACTTTGGGAGCTATGGCAGTTTCCCTACCGAGTAGAAATTTTGTCTCTTATTAAACACAGGTTTAAAATAACTGTAAATCTCATGCAACTTAATGTGTGGACACAAACACATGCAGAGCTGTTACACGTGAATAGCATCAGCACAACGGGACCACACAAGTGCACATTCACCAATGGTACTCCAAGCACCTTGCTGTCAGTTTAATTTCTTACATCTCTTGCTCAGTTTGCTGCGTCCTCTGCTGGTGTATGAAGTCTGCCAAAGCAGCTGGTACATCCAAGTCTTCAGGCCGTTCCTTTCGTTCTCGTCCACTTTTTGTGAGGGCTGAACAACCAATACGGAACAACTGGACCGGGTCCCACACACAACATATTCTCAGCCTACTACTCTCTCCCCTCCACCCACCACAAGATCCTATTTAAATCATAAAGTATCAAAAATCTTAACAATTTAGACCTGCAGCTTTTGCTGTCAGTAAGATTTCTGTCTGCACCTCTAATGAGACGTCAGTTACTAGGTTTTAACAGGTGGTTGTTAAGCAAGACACAAGGTGGTTCTGCTCAAGAGCTTGGAAGGAGACTGAAAAATCTTCAGCAAGATCTTTCAATCATTCCCCGTTACTAAAAGTACAACCGCATCAGTGCAAACTAAAGATGAATCAGCAGCAGCAGAATGACACACCGCCGAGATAAGACATTACACTGGTAGCTTTGATAAAGCACAAAGTAAAGGCAGGTCTAACCATACACCTGGTGCTCCTAAGTAATTAGAAAGAAGTATCTGTAAAGCCAACTAGACTAGTCAAGACCACTTCTGGTGCCAGTGACTCTCATCAAGCATGTTCAATGGCGGTACAGAGAAGCAGTAGAATATCTGTCTGGAACAGATTATTTACTGTATACCAACAAGAAGAGACTGTAGGCTGACCTACCCTTACACTGCAGATATATAAACAACAGAGTCACAGAGCTTACTGCACCCAAACGGTCAACATCTCTTGCTGTTACTTGTTTTTACAGTCAATGAATTCTCCTCTAGACCGCGAGGACAGATGTGTGTCTAACACTCTCAAATAGGTTACCCAACAAAAAATAAACCCCTTACCTTCAGGCAAAGGTTTCAAAGCATTTGGCTTGACAAAAAGTTTAGGTACAAAGGGAGTGTTGGAATTGTCAATCTTTTCCCGAAACCTAAGCTGTGGTCGAGAGGTATTCTTGGCATGAAGCAGTCGGAAGGTTCCAGATTGAGTTTTCTTGTGAGATGCTCCCATCTGTTTAAAAAAAGGTAAGCCACAGGTAAAACTCACGTGACTTAACAGACGTTCAGAGTTTCTTGTACTCAGCCTAACCCAATATTTGGAGGAATAAAATTCTACCCCAAACTCAAAAGTGAGTTACTCTTTTGCAGTGAGTCCAGCACCTAAGAATGAAAGTTCTCTGCATCAGTATCCTGAATTCATATGAATAAGCAAAAGAAAGGCTGTTGTCTATGTGAAACTGAAACAGCAAGGGAAAGCACACAGAATCCAGAATGAAGTTTGAATACATAGGGAAGAAAAAAAGAGGGAGTTAGGATGTGTAAAACATGCTGACAGAACATTTAACTACTCATTCCACTAGAAAATCAGTAGTGCCAATGCTAGGAAAACAGCTAAGATAACACAGAAAAATGAGCACCAAGGCCTCACCTTGCGGTTCCAGCTAGAAATGATCGTCTGTGGGGGCTGTAACCCAGCAGGGAGGACTGGCTGCTGGTTTCTGTTCACTCCTGATGCTTCATCCAGCAACATACCCTAAATTCCAGAAAAGCAAGGTGAAAACCAAACACCTGTTAAATTACTGTGTTCATCCACTCTAGTCAGACTGAATAAAGTCACACAGGTAGATAACTCCACAGCCATCTCCCCTGATTTCTGTGCAACATAAGACAGACAAATGTGGGTGGAGTATGTTGAAGATCAGGGGTAGGAAGAGTTTTCTCAGAGAAGCGGCTCTATAAATTTACAGACCTGTTCTCAAGGTTGTGAGGTTCTTGTGCCAAACTGTATTCAGTTTCCTCACAAGTCATACATTACCTTCTTTCTCTTTGGGCCATAATCCATCTGCCCTAGCTGCTATGACTACTGTTCTAGCACACAGAAATGTTTTTAAAATAAAAAGGAAAACCATCAGATTGAGGAAACATTAAATGTAGCTGTGAAAGCACTACCACTGAAATTCTTGCAATGAAAAAAACACTTGTGGCAACTGAACAGTTTATAGGAATAACATCAAGAAATAATTTGCTTACCACTCTTTCAAGAATGGTGTCATTGGAGTCAACCAGCATATCAAATTTATCTTCCAGGTCTGTCGCTTTGCTGCAATCTTTCAGGTGGCTACGGCAGCCATGGTATTGCATCACCTTGCTCATGCTTGCAAGAGAACAGTACAGCTATCAGCAAGTTGAAAGCAGACATGCTGAACGCTAAACCGTCCAATTCTCTTCAACTTTCTACATCTTGAAAGTTTAAAAATTAATCAAATGTAGTACCTATAGATAATGTCGCGCAAGTCGTGAATAGAAAAAACATCTATACAATACTAAGCGTTAGAATTAATTTCTAACAAACGATGTGTCTTTTTAAAAAGACAGCCTAATGCATTTTATATCAGCCTCTGCTCCCTGCACAGCTCTATCCAAATCATTATGAAAGGCCCTCTTTGAACTTGTTACTTGAACTGTCAAGTGCTAGAAAAGTAGCTAAAATTAGGTACATGGAATAAAACACCTTTTTATCCACAGCAAGTTTGGAGTCACCAAAGGATGGTACCTTCTGTTTTGGATTGGAAGCTATTAGCAACGGCCTAGAGACACAAAAGCATCCTTACCAGTCAAGGAGATGGTCACCCTGTGTTTTACAGTAGGCCCTGAAGCCAGCGAAGCTTTGGTAGAAGTCGTACTCATCGCCAGGCTGGGGAAGCCCACTGGATGCCTTTGTCGCAGCTACCACTGTGCCAAGTGCATACTGTGCAAGAATACCAGTTTATTAGCGTTTTTTTCAGTGTTTTGTTCCTCTGTTTACCCAGAATACCACGTGGTAGAAATGCATTTTGCCTAGCTTGTTTGAACTGCGTGGTACTAGTATGCAGCATCATGGGGTTGTTTTTTTTTAACACGAGTAAGTCTACAACCGTTTAGTCCACATTATTTAGAGACCTTTAAAATGATGAAAGTCTAATAACAAGACTTAAAACTCACTCTAGTATTTAAGGTCTGAAAGAAAGCTTGCTAAATCAGCAGGAATGCAGAAAACTACCTTATATAGTAACAAAAAAACCATCCCAAACTCTACAAGGCTTCCTGCTTGAGAACCGGCAGGCGCTCCCCCCTTGGAAGAGGCAGCAACTGGCACAGGTGAGACCCAACGCGGCTGCTGCCGAGTTCCGCAACCCGAGGGGCCACGGCCACGCGTCCAGCAACGGCCCTCAGGGCGGTCCCGACCCCTCCGCACCCCAGGCCCCGCGGCGGGGAGCCGGTAAACCGCCACCCCGTGACCGGGCGGTTGCCACACCGCGCTCAGGAGGCCCAAGCCCCGGGCAGTAACAGGCTCCAGTGCACCGCCCTCGTCCCTGGCACGGGGAGCACCTCCTGAAGTGGGGGTCCTCAAGGAAGGCACCCCCGCAGATCAGAACTACAGATAGCGGCATCCACCCCGAGACGCGCACGACGCCCGCCCCGCTCCCCCCGGCTTGGCCACCGCGCACCTTGACGAAGGCGTCGGGACCGTCGAAGCCAGGCAGCAACGCGCTGCCCCGCTCCATTTCCGCGGGTCGCCCCGCCGCTTCGAGGGGCCCTTCCTACCCCACGGGGCTCTCCGCTGCCGCGCCGCCGCTCCCCACACCGACGGCGGCCGCCATCTTGCCCCTACGGCAACGCGACAAGCGGACGTTATCGCGAGAACGCGGCCGTCGAGGGCCCCGGGGGGGGGCAGGGGTAACGGACACGGCGAGGACGCATGCGCACGGGGAGAGGGCGCCAGGGCTGCCCTCTGGCCCCCCCAGGCGGCGTGGCGGAACAAGCCCCTGGAGGGGGCAGAACGGGGGTCCCTCGGGGCTGGAAAGCGGGGAGACCCCGGCCCTCTTCCCCGCCAGCACCCACCCGGGGGGCCCAGGGGCTGCCCACAGAGCTTCCCCGTAACCACCACGCCTAGAAACGGTCCAGGGCATGGTTGCCCCTGCCCCTGGCTGCCACCTCCCTATTTCCCATTTTCAGGGCGCAGCACCAGCACCGGCCAGGCAGCCCCACGCTGTCGCTCCAGCTGCGGCTGGGACCTGAGACCAAGAAAGCGGACGTTCTTACTGCACGGATGACATCGCATCTGCTGGAAACTAAAATTTAGGGCTTGTGTGCTCAAGTTTCTTTTATACAAGTGACAGACATCATTCATTAGCGGTAATTTTCCCTCCAGCTGCTATCAAAAGGGAAATACAGCCAACCACCTGAACTGATGCAGAAAAGGAAAGGTCAAATCCATGGCAACAGGAAACTTTTTTGTTTTTTAAATCTTAATCTGCTTCCCTGTCTCTTCCTAAGAAGTACTTAGGAATAAACAAGAACACAGTCCAAATGTTTACATTTTGGTGTAATTTATTGGCACAAAAATATTCAAATACAACATGGCATCTAAACATGGCTACTCTGTTGTATTTTGTGCATTGTTTTTAATATGTTTAATTCACAAATCATAACTTTATCTTCACCCTCATGTTTAATAACCATTATTTTCTGTTTCAAGTTATGACCAGTTCTCCCCACGTCTGCCTCCTATGCCAAATACTATCTTTCCCTAGTTATTTCCCAATACTGCTTTTTAATCCAGACACTGCGGGAAGCTCCCAAGTGGTATTTCATTTGTGCCCTGCATCCAGTTTGCCACCAATCAATCTGCTTAGAGGCACCTACTTTGCCCAGCTCACAGTCTTCAATTCTTGGACCTGCTCCGATATCCTGATCTAGTCTGAAACGCGACTCCTACACTAGTGTAATGAGCGGATATACAGTTTCCAATTTTGGGGCAAGAATTGAGTTTGAAAACAAGGTAACAGGATGAAACAACGGTAAAATTCTGCTTCTCTCTTTCCCGTTATCCTCACCCCCAAATCTAAAAAAAGCCTCCCGCACCAACGCATTGGGCTCACTGCAGCCACACCAACAGGACTGACCAGGGCAATAATTAATCTGCAAGTGACCTAGTTACATTGCAAAGTCAGTCAAAACCCGTATATAGTTATTTTCAATGGATCACCAGTTCCTCAAAGACCAAGTGGAACCATAGACCTCTGTGGTACAATCAGTCTTCACTGTCCTGGAAACCCAAACCAAGTGTTGCGTTTCAGACAGGTTGTGTTTTTCCAACAGCAGCTATACATTGGCTAAAACCAACTTTTAATATACAATAACTCTTTTCATTTACATTTCAAAATATTTGACAAAGGCTGTATTTCAGTCCAAGGTTCAGTTTGTGTTTGTAGAAGAGCAAGTTTGGAGTGCAAAAGCCTCCAGAATAAAAGGCTGTGGATATTTTGGAATCTTCTGTTACCAGAAAGGACACCTAAAGAAAACAAAGATACTGTAGTAATGCTGACTGGCATATAGTTTCACAAAGGCAACATTGAGAAGGACTGAGATTCCATACTAACTAGGCACCATTCTAGTACAGGAAAAGCTGGCAGGTGATCCCCATGCTTCTTACCAGCCAACTAATGTTTAAAAATGCTGAAAAGATCTAATTTCCTTCAGCATAGTCCAATGTTGACTAACTCTCAAAATGACAGTAAATTGTCTTTGTTTACTTTAGAACCTGTGGTTCTCCACTGTAACTGAAATCAGTGACCACCACACACCATCTTTCAAACACTTCAAATGTTGTGGCTGTTTGCAGTTGACGTTTTAAAATCCCTGTCGCCACTTAAAACAACAACTTACTTGCAGAGGACTGTCTATGGGATCGCTGTCACAGGCTTGCGAAAATTTACCAGTGCAGATTCAACATGTGGTAAGGCTCCTACATATAACTAACCATGCAAGTGACATTTTCCTTAGCCGTTCTCTGCTCAGATTATTCAGAGAATAACTTTGCAAGGTTAGCTGAATGACCAACTCACCATCCAATGTAGCACTGGCACAGATTCTCATGAGAAGTAGCTTGCTTAATGAGCAATTCTACTTGCGTGGGTACATCAAGAGTTTCATCATGAGAGAAGTCTCGACCTTTGGAATTAAAGGATAAAACCAACATAAATGGAAGTCACAAATCATATAACATAACTTGCTTCCGGGTGGCAAGTTAAGGACTGATAGGACTTTAACTAACCTTCCCTTACAGTATACAAAACAAAGTTTTCCAGTTGTGGAGAACCTCTAAAAGCACACAGAGCTCAGAACTCTCTTTTCCCTATTATTGTGGTTTCTTCCTTTTATCTTCTCCAAATAATGGATAAAAAACAATGTTCTCCAACAACAGGTAACTTTCCAGTAGCTGGAATCCTGGTCCTAATCCCTTCAAGTACATTATTTGGCATGTGGGGGGTAGTTTCTTATAAAGAACATAAAATTTCACAACTAAATGCTTCAAACTATAAAGACAGGACAGTAGAAATTCAGCTTCCACTGACAAGCTAAGACATGCAAAATATGAAGTCTGTTTAGTTACAATCACCTCTGTAGTTTTCAAATCAGGCTCATTTGTATCTACATACAGACACCAGTACTTCAGGGTTTGACAAAAACAGGAAAATGACACCGTCCACTTAACTAGAATATGTTAAATTCAAGGATTAACACAAAATACAAACACTAAAAGTAGTGCTGATCCATCTGATCAGATTTTATCTCATACAAAAACATGCTCACCAGTGAGCTTATCTCGAACCCTGTTGATGATTTGAATTGCCTTCTTATTTAGAGCTTCTGGCTTCACTAGACCATCTCCTACTAAAAGACAGAAGTAGGAAAGAGAATTAGGAATTCATCTGAACAATGAAAACACTTGTACTGCTGTTACATCTGCCCTCCCCAAACACCACAAATACCATTTTGAAAACAAAAAAACCCAGATACAAGTCAATTTTCTGACCCTTTTTTTTTTTTTGGAGCTAAGAACACAGATGATGAGGAACTGTATCTGTATCGCACATAATTGCATCTGGATCACAATGAAATTTCCGGACCTAGGAACAATTTCTGCATCAATATAGTAACAAACAATGAAACTTACTGAAGGAATGGATGGATTCAGGCACTGTGGTCCCAGTTTTCTTATGGGCTGTCTCACCTAATTCCACACTGTCCAACATTTCTATTAAAAAAACCCCATGAAAACATAAACGCATAAATATGAAGCTGAAAAGCAACTAAAGTAATATTCTTCTGGAAACATTGACAAAACTGTTAATCAGCTCATATGAAAAGCATACTTGTCCATGACCAAGTGTACCATACATCTCTGTCACTAATAGAAGCATATCACAGGAACAAACATTATCTTTCCTCTGCTAACATACTGAAAGGCCTGATCCAACTCGTAGGAACATTTTGTATAGAAGTGAAATTGAAAGATATTTTTAAATGATGTAAAATTAATCTAAAATTACAGTCAAATAGGCATGTTTATTTGTAGAGCTCTCCATATGAACCACTGTCCCTATTCTGCGGTCCAATAGCAAACAACTGCTAAGATTCAATGCAAAGCTCTCAACCTTCAGTCAGATGACTACCTGCCAGGTTTTGCACACCAATATTTGGTGGCTAAGTAACTAACTATCACACATCAGTTATACCTTGGATTGCATCAGTTCACATGTGCTCCAGAAGGGTGTTAATGTAACTGTTAAGGAGCATTGGCTTTCTGAGCCAAAGTACTGAACTCACCAATTCAGTCCTAAAGCTGTGATAATCAGTTGTTTATCTGTCTACTTTTGAGGACTGAAAATATTTACCCATCTTGTGCACTGCTAAACAAACCTGCTCCAAACATTTCACACATACACCATCTTTTCTACTCACCTACTGACTGACTAGCTGAGTAGGAGTCTGTTCTTGTTCGTGAGCGCTTATTGCCCTTTGTATTTGCTGCAAGAAAATATGAAGTTGAAAAGTATGAACTGGAGTTTCAGTGTTTCATAGCAAATTTGTCCACAAACAATACAGATTTGACTGCCTTTCTCCTTCTCCGGATTTTATGTCACCTGAAAACAGCTTTCAATCTCATGATGACAACTAATACAAAAACAACGCAAATAATTTTGCTTGTAGCTTAGTTCTGTGTCTATAGGCAAAACGGTTTTAATCACCATGGTAACTTCACATTACAATCCCTAAAACCGTGTGTGCACAAAAACAGCACGTGCTAACCAACAATTTCAGACTGTCTTCAAACAGACACTGGATTTCAGGCTTCTGGATTTCTTATACGAAATCCAACTAATTACTCTCTTGCTGTCACTGTTTTATCAGAATCACTTACTGTCCATCAGCCGCCAATTCAATAATGGATCATACACGAAGGCTTCAAGCACAGCCATGACACTGTCCTTATGTTCCCGCAGGACTTCCATCACTGTGTGACAGGTAATTCTGTAATTGCCATCAAGACCTGTGACCTTCAGAACAGAAAGAAGCCAATCAACCATGCTGTTTCGTTCGCTATGCAACTCCAACTCTAACATTCAAGGAGAAGGAAGTGACTTGTGCTTTGAACTGGAATTCACTATGCTTTCATAGAATTATTAAGGTTGGAAAAGACCTCCAAGATCATCAAGTCCAACGAACAAGATACATGTTCGTTACAAACTAAGAAGCTCTCTTCTACCATTAAGATGATCTTTGTGAAGCACCATGCCATCGTCTGCATCTGGTTGATGCAAACAGCTATTTGAAATGAGGAAACTAAGGAAGGCCTAAGAAATTGGAGGAATTTCAGGGGGGTTTTTTGCATCAATTAAAAGGTTGCTTTCCACTTTAACATATTGTAAATATCACAGGAGATTTTAACTTACAGAAAATGCAGTTGAAATATTAACAGCTCTGGTCCTTAAGGAGTGGAGAGGTTTAGCCACAACAGAAAATACAGGGAAAACTGTGAAATGGATGCCATTTTCTCTAGGAACAATCCCCTTCATATTAAAGAGGGGATGCTTACCTCCATAGCATTTGTCAGCATCCTTGTTAACCTAAATGGAATCTTCTCAGGGAACTTTTCTCTTGTCATTGCAACCTAAACACATGATGATGGAGAATTAGTACACTAATAGCTACCATTATTTAAAAGTCAATAAGTATTGGGTTGTTTTTTGGTGGTTTTTTGTTTGTTTGTTTTTTGTGGGGGTTTTTTGTTGTTCTTGTTGTTTTGGTTTTTTTTTTTAGCAATCTTGAAGGTTGTAATCCAAATAGCAAATGAAGTCCCAGCTTTATGTTCCTCAGTTTCCACAAATTTTTGCAAGAAGCTAGTTAATTAACTTGACAGAGGCAAAACTCAAGCATGTGCCTAGCTGCTAGTATCAAGTAACACAGGCTGCCTATCAGCAGCTGAAATTGCTCCAATAAATCTTATGGAAAAGTGATGTTAACATTTCTTCGCTTGTTCTAGTAGTCAGCTAATCCCCAAGACATGCCTCCAAGCTAAAGCATCTATTATTTTCTTTTTGCCTGTAGGCAAAGTGAAGCCTAAGAGAGAGCCAAAGGACTTGCCCAGGATCACACTCCAAGGTCAGTTTGTCCTGGCTTACACATTCATTGCCTTTCCACCTGAAAATGTGAAATATTACAGAAAATGTAACACCCAAATATGAAGATTTACCTCAAAACAGTCCCCAAAGTCGATATGCAGGATCTTTCCACTCAGTCTGTCTAACATCAGATTGGAGGGGTGTCTTTGATGAAGGAGTAGGAGAAAAAACAGGGTGACAGACCATTATAAAAACCCAAAGTAAATCACAGCAGCTCCACTCTGAAATGGTATTTATCTTCATGAACAAGAAAAGCCAGTGACAGCTTGCTTGTCTGAGATCTTCAATCTCAGGATGAACAGAATAGCTTTCCTGACAGTGTATCTATCACACTATTTTTGTAATTACCTCTCAGGAGTTAGAGATCTTCTCACCTTGGAAGATAAACAACCTATTGGACCAGAGCCATCAGTACATTTCTTGGATATGAACATTTATTTTTCAGTTAAGAAAAATTCTTCTGTTTGTCTTAAGCTTTTTCATTTTTTTCAGTATAATGTAATGAATTCTGCTACAAATGAAGTAATGCAAATTGGATTATCACCAGAGAAGAGAATCTATCCAGCCTAGGAAAACCACGATGCTGCTATTCATGCTGACTTGTTCCAATTTCGTTTTAATTCAATTTTCAAACGTTTATAATTTAATTATAAAGACCTTTAAGTTCAGGAATAAAAGCATTTGTTATGAAAACATTTGAAAGTTTAGCTGGTTTCGCATTACAGACCTTAAATCTAAAATACATTGTCTTCTAAAGTATTTTGGAATTATGATGTCCCCTTTTGACAGTAAGCCATATACTAAAAGAAAATATTTATTCTTTTTTTTTTTCATTATCTGCCCAATCCATTTGGATTGTACATACTTCCCTCCAGAACATGTCTGCATCGTAGATCAAAAAAAGCACCATGTTAAGTAATAGTTAAATCAACATTAACTTTCATCTGTTTTAAGTCTAGAGCAGTCTTTAGGGAGTATTTATGGGGACTTCATGTGTGTGTCTAACAACTGCTGTGAACATACATAGCACTAGAGGTTCCTGCTTCACAAAACAAATATCCACCAGGCAAAAAAACTATGCAAAATAAGCAGGGTTACTGAACCGATTTGGAGGGAGAATCAGAAGACCTCTGCCACTAAATACTTTTTTGATTTCTTTTTGCTACTTCAGGGAAGAAAACCTGATGCTTTATCATGGTGCTTCTTTCCTCCCCAAAAAGCTGGATGTATGTGTACAGTCCTAACACACTGTACAAAAAAATTTGCCATCTCATATGCATGAAGCACACACAAGCACACAGACTGGTGTCAACAAGATTTCTGTTATATAGAACAGGTGGAGAAATATTTCCCATCCTGTGACTGAAAGGAAAGGACAAAATTAGAACTTGTGGTCCTTGATGTAATTCTGCCTAGACTCCTCTCAAAATGGAAGAAATTCTTATTTGCACTCAAGATACACAAACCCTACATCTCATGTCTGCAGTGCTGAAAATAATGGCAGCACAATTAGGTCCTGAAAGATGGTATCGTTATAACTCAACAATAACCACAATAAAAGATGCTATCATAAAAACAGATCCAAAGAATCAATTGATAGCATACAGAGTAGGTGCTTTTATTTAAAAGCAACCTTCACAGTTTCACTTACCTGTCCCCAAGGCCCAAAATGTATCCAACCATTGACATCACAGCTAGTGAACGAGTGTAGTTTGTCCTTCTGTCAAACCACACCTACAAGTGGAGACAAAATGGAACAAGTCAGGCAGGCATGCTTCATGCTTCAGCTTATATTTTAATTTATACATTAACTACTTGCATTTTGCACAAAGGGAAACTGTGATATGCTTAGGTTCAATACACACCATTGCCTGAGGGAGTTCAGACATCCTGTGGCCTTGAATTAGATGTCTAAGCCATTAAGAGACTATATTCTGAGGCTCCTGCTTTTCTCTCCCCTCAGTATATGTAGCCTACGTAGTATATGTAGTCTCCAGTTTTGGGCTGCAGACTGCACTCTGGCAGCCATTGTGATCTGAGCCTTGTAAGGCCTCTTGTGAGGGGATACACATGTGTGGATACATGTTCTGCAGCGATTCATCTGGAGTTTATGATGAATAAATGTCACCTCTCGCTCATTCTGCAGGGAAGGTAATTCCACGTGATGCTGATTGCCAAAAACAAGCATTACATGTGCTGAACTCACCTCCGAGCTTGGACTTTTCAACCACAGCAGTTTGGCAAGGTCATCACCAGCTGTATTATTGACAGCATGTTCAAATACTTCTACTTTCTGCATCAGAGTCAGGTGGTCATAATCTGGAGCCATCTATAATTGAGAAGTGACACTCCGCAACTTAAAAAAGCTGCCTCCAGTAATCCCTAGTTGTACTACGAGAAACATGGTAATCACAAATAATTTCTTATCAAGTTTATATTGAAATTATTTGTAGACTAACCACTATGTCCCCAAACACAGCGAGATGACCACTAAAGAGTGAAGAATTCATTTTAAATGGGATAGCAAATGATTTAGCAGCCACAAAGTAGTCTATAGCCATATTTAATTAAAATACTACAAAGCTAAAAACATTTCAAAAAACTTTATCCAAATAAGTCTTCTGGGTTGGCACATGCTTTCCTTTTTGGCAGGCAAACCCTATTTTTCTAGTAATATTCAGGTTCTCCAGTCTGTCTAATTTTGGCCCTGTTGCTCAGACAAAATGTTTGTAAATGCCAGCAGCATGGCACCTTGTATAAGGCACATGATAGTTACGCAAAATTCCAAACACATTTTAGTCACCAGATGGTAATAACTTGTGGTCACTGCTAAAACAGGTAAGGAGAAGCAAATAAATGTATGGCTAATTTTACCTCTTGGTAGCATTTTATAACTCTTATCTGATATTTTTGCATTTATTACTGGTACCAATAACAACCAGAAAACAGGTAAAGGAAGAACAAGCTGCCCACCATTATTCTTCGTTAAGACACTGGAGTCCTAAAAGAATGTACTGAAAACCCTCCCAGCTTTGCCCTTTACCCTCAGCATGATGCGATGTTCAATGTTGAGCAGGATCTTTTTCTTCTCTCTGTAGTCCCGGATGAGTGCATGCAGCGTGTCACAGTGAGGGACCCAACCAATCAAGCCTGAATTCGTCGACAGTGGAATAACAGCATATCTCTGGATGCTACAGGAAAAGAAAAATGGAGAATCAGTGCTCAAATTGTTTTGCGTTGTGAATCGTTACATTTAAAGATGCTTCAAACAACTGCTACTAGATCTGATTCTGATCCAAATTGTCTCTTCAGTAGTTGCGCTGCTTTGCTTCTTTTCAAACAGACCTGAAACTGATTGGTGCCAGGCAATCTACAGACATTCTCAAAGCTTACATGATTTTCACTGAAAGATTGCTTTGAGAAGGCATGTGTTATGTCACCCATGATGATCTATTATTTGCACATGACATTTGATATGTTAATGCTTGAAAGACACTGTACATAATTGCAGTCAGTGACTATTCACCAAGTTATTTAGTGACTGTAATAAAAAATCCTTGACAAAACCCCTGTTCTCAGGCTCCTAAAGCAGCGCTCAAGCTGCTCCCCTATCTTGGAATAGGGGTTGCCTCAAAGACTGTAACTATTTATGAGATAGGACGTCAATTAAATAAAAAACAAACCCCTCGGGATACATTTCCTCCAAGTCTGAATTCTATTAATGTTATTTTGTTTCTTCTTTCTCTCTCTCTCTCTCTCTCTTTTTTTTAGATTAACTTAGTTCAAATATTCACCATTTCCTCACAAACCAGCTGGCTGTGCCAAGGGTTACTTGGAAACTGCACCTACGCAGGGTGTCACCTGTGCGTAAGCACGTCCCGTGATTATCCACAACACGTACCTGAGGTTTTTACGAAGAGAAGTTGGGTCATTTGCCAGCAGAGTGTTGACCAACCCAAAAAGCTGCATCACTCTTTCATCTTGGCGAAGGTCTTCATGACCTTTTAGAAGGAATACGAACTCATGCCCATTGCTTCCTGTGAAAGAATTAATACACAAAAGTTTACTCTTGCTGAACAAACAGACAAGAGTAAATACATGTGCACCCAAGCACTGGAAAGTGTGGCAGTCAGACTGAGCAGACCACTAAGAAATACTTCACTTGAAAAGAATTGTTGGAGAGGTTTTGCCTGGTACATATGCAGTTTGACCTAAAAGCAATGACTGATTAAATAGTAGAATAACTAAGTGAAAACAGCTTTTTCTTACCCATTAATGTTAACTTCCTGGGCCGCTGCTTGGAGGTGATCACCTGCAATGAAGGTGCAATGGACTGAATGCGTATGATGGGCTGGTTGGGATCGTACGTTCCTGGCACTGCCAATTCCAGATCCCGGCACATTAAGAGTTTTGGTGACACGTACTGCAGTTCCAAAGAAGTGAGCTACCAAAAAGAAAAGAAATACAATCCCCTAGAATTTCAGTTAAATCTCACTGAAACATCTGAACAGTTCATGCTGTTGAGGGACCTATAACAATTCAGTCAGTCAAATATGTCAGATGCTTGCAGGAAGTGCTGCATAAGCAGCAAATTTGCAGCAAATCACATGCAGGTATTTCGAGAATACTGAATTTGATTGTTCTGAATAACCAGAAAACATGAAACAGATTGGTATTGACAACTTGCACTGTAAGACTCACAACAGAACCATACCTCTCCACCTACCTGAGGCAGCTGCTTTGAGATACGCCGGAACACATGGTAATAGAGATCCCAAGCCTGAGTCAGATCTTTGACATTTCCCGATTTCATGTACTTCCTGCACCATTCCTGAGCTTCCATTAGATCTCTGCCGTAGGCCTAGGGAGGAAGCGAAAAACAACACAAGAAAAATATTTCTACGGACTATAGTGGAACAGGTGGAGACCACTTAATACCTACAAAGAGCATCAAAGTGCATTACAAACACTTCATCTTGTATTTTTATAGCTTATCAGAAGATTCAGAAATCCCAGGATCCGAGACATGCACTGAGTTTATTAGACAATGTTGCTCACAAATAGATTTCAAGATAGGAAGCAACAGAATGAACAGAATCACCCTTTAACAGTAGGCTCACAAGCTCAAATTAATTCCTTTTTCTGACTTGAGACAGGTCATCTCTACTATCTGTGCTAGTGGTTACTGTGAAGCAAAGCAGACTGGCGTTAGAACAACTCACTGCAGAGTAGTTGTATGTTTTCCAGACCCTATCAGACACCCAGCCAATATAAGACGCCTGGGCAACCTGTACTACCATGGCCCCTGTTAGTACTGTAGTCACCAAAAGCGATGCAGATCTGAAGATAAATGTCAATAAGGAAGTCTGCAACAAACGTAATGAGCCCCAAGAGATTTACTCTTTGTGTTAGATTGCAAAGGTCCTTGTAACACTTCTGGGGCAAGTGGCTGTCCTGTCTGTTTTTCAGGGCATGCAGAAGATTATGCTCCTGGCCATTTGCTCATACCTGATTGAAGGACGTCTCTTTTAAAGTCTGAGGCCCACGCTCCATCATTGCATGAAGTGGTTCCAGCACCTCAAACATTCCCTTCACATTCCTTTCTCCAAAGTATAGACGAGATGCTTCTTCCAACCCTTCATGCCACATCTCATGCCATAGGATGGCTACACGGATTAGCTCTTCACTCACCTGTTTTAGAACAGGAAAAAGATTAAATGCTTAAAGAAAAATGCTATGACTGTACAATGAGTTACACATGCAAAACTTTCTTCTCTAATGATTATGAAATATTTGTTGATGGCAGCTAGAGGGAGCCACAAGAACTCCCACAATGCTGTTACACTTCTTTCTGCAAGAAGCTGATCAGGCTTTTCTCACCTCATTTGTTGCCTTTGAAATTTTCTATATATCTGTGTAGCTTTGCCCGAAAGCATTGTTTTTCATTTATTCATAAACATCTTTAGCAAATGAATTAAATTACTCTTTCCATGCTATGCTCGGTAAGTTTTGTTTCCACTTTTCATTAAGCAAAAATATCTCTCCATGGAACAATGATTCTTCAACTATTTCATCTCTAAATTTATTCATAAGAAGACACAAGAACTCAGTGTTTGAATGTTATGGTCCTTTTTAAATTAAAGCATTCTCTTGAAGTTGTACTAATACTGTAACTTCTTCCAAATGCAAAAAACCTAAATGAATTGTACTTCAACAAAATTAAGAATGAGTATTAATTTTGTGATACTATACCTGTGGTACATCCATTCCTGAAGCAGAATACACTTTATGGTACGCTAAGTACTCACCATCATTGCCTGCTGCACCAGAGTGTTACTGTGCTCACACATATTTTTCAAGATCTTATTCGCAGCATTGTGGCGAGCAGTGGTTGTAGACTTAGAGGCCACAGTCAAAGGATAGATCAAAGCCTACAAGGGACATCACCAATCGTATTTTAGAACCACACAAAACAGCTACATAAATGGAAGGATTAGCAAAGCATTACTAAATAGCAGCCTTAGGGCTAGACAAGAGAAAGCAAGCTTGCTTCTGGAAAGAGGTGGTAGGAATTTGCTATTCAAAGTCTTCCAATCTGAGAAGCGTACAAGACACTAACTCACTGAGTAGCAGAATGACTTTGAGAGCCTGTATCAAACTGGAAGAACAAAACCCCTGGTTTTAGCATTTTCCAAATGGTAGGAAGAAATTCTGGTAAAAAGTCTGTGAGGCAGACTCTCAGTAGTCACTTAATGAGATTTAAGAAGGTGATTTGCACTGCCCAGTATCCTATTAGATGGCAAAAACTTCGCCTGCTGCATGGCTCATCCACCTCTTCTTTCCATTTTTATGTGAACAGTGCTGAGGTGAAAGAAGCAGCAGCAGAAATAGTCCCCATCCTCACTATCCTCACTTGCTGTGACTTCCAGGGCAGGCGTCTAGACTAGGTGAAACAGAACATAGGAAATGCCTTAACCAGCTATCAGTCTATGGAAATTGCTCCTCTGAGCCACAGCTTACCTGGGGATGGTACCGTCCAATATCTGTGAGGAGCTGATGAATGAGCCGTCCTACTAATGGTCGAGGGGTATCAATTCTTGCAATGAGCTGAGGAATAACCTAGTAGTAAGTATAAGTAAAATAAACATTCCTGTCATCTCACGTGTTTAGTTCACAAGCTGTCTTTTGCTAGAGACCTCACAGTCTCTAATGGAGACAGAGGCCCACCACTTATTTTTGAGATGGTCAGAAGATAACACAAAGTTCCAGTGTCAGAAACACAGAACAGCTCAGTGAGATCACATGTGTTCTGAGCAAAACTAGTACAGGATCCTCTTATAGAAAGAGTAAGATGTGTCTTGAAGTGTAATGCTCAGATAAGAAACAAAGCCTTTTGTAATTTATTTACAAGAGTCATTCTACAAAGCTATCCTGAATAGACTATCTGAATTACATTCAAGCAGCACAGTGGTGTTTTATACTTGATCACCACTGAAAATGTGTCATACTCAATTTTAAAATTTTCATTATTTCTCATTCATATGCACTAATCTGCATATAAATACAGAAATGCATGCAAGAATGCTTCTCATGTCTCTGCTCAAGATGACTGTTAAATCAGTTACAAGTTGTACTGCACACTGCTCTCACCACTCACCTACACAGGATTGTTTAGCAAAGGATCATTGTGGGTATCGTGTAACAAATCCCCTTAGCACTGAGATTTGTCTTAGCCCTTTGTGTTCCTTACCTGCAGCCAAGTGTCTATTTGGATTGCCTTGACTCCTTCTACCAAAGCCTCATTCACATCAGGCCAGTGACCATAGTCAAACCACAGAGTAAGGACTCTTAAAAAGAGAAATACATTCATTAGCAATGAAACAAAAAACCCCATCCCAGCCAAACACCTTCCGAACCATTTACAAGTGGCTCTTCTTCCCAGAACCTACAGACAGTAGGATAAGGGCTAATCCACCTAACAAATTAGCTTGGACCGCAACATTCACTTAGTTTAACCATAAGAAAAAAAACCAGAAACAGGTTCCACTTAAACTATGTGCCCTTATCAGCTGGATTCCATTTAATAGGGGATTTATTATATACCTTAGAGTGTCTTGTAGGTTGTTTCCTCGAGACAGAGATATGGATCGGAAGAAACCCTGGACAGCAGGGACTGTGTACATCAACAGGGTCTTGGATAAATCCTTTTGGAATGAAAATGGCTGCATTAGTTCTACACAAGCCCATCAGTCCACACAAAGCTTAAACTCATCAAGGGGAAAGAGGAAAAAATACATGGAAACATAGGCCTAATCCACATTATAGTTAACTTCTGCTCATACTCTTCACAGGACATGTTGCTCCTGAAATTTATGTTTTGCTTGACTACACGCTGGTCTTTCAGTCTTGCAGAGAACATACTGTGAAGTGTTTTTATATTTCAGTTCGTTGACAAAACTATGGACAGCAAAGCAGCCTAAAAACTACAGCCCTACTATAACTGATAAATAAAAGATTCCTCAGTTTTTCAATGCAGGGTTAAGCAGCAGAACTTGTTCATGCACATTGTGTCACCTATGATGGCCACCCACGCCTTTGCTTTAGTTCACAGCTAGCTTGCAATCGTTTGCATTAACTTAGTCCTCTTCCCTTAAGACTGAGTTAACCTGAACTTCCTCACTTTTGCTGTAAGCTCTGAGTATATACAAATATATACATACATATACAGACAGCTTCCACAAGCCAGGGATGCATAGTAGTTTGTTCCCTGCCATAACATTTTCCTGAGTCTAAGCAATAAAGCACCAACCTCTCAACACAAATAGGGCAGAACGGTACCTCAGTGACTTTTTTCTGCACTGGAGATGGGATGGGACTGTTCTCTGCGCTCTCTGCATCACTCTCACTATTGCTGCCCTCAGTGTTAGCACTGGTGATGCTGGCTCCACTGGCATGACGTAGTTTCTTTTTCTCATCTCTGGCCTGGTTTTGATGTTTGTAGTGAAGCACTGCTTCAAAGTTCATCACTGCCCAGGCATGCCAGGCCTGTCAACAGGAGAGAACGAAAGTCAGGAGGAAGATGAATACTTTCTGCAACTTGTACTTTCGACTTATTAGAGATAATAATCCAACATTTCTGAGTCCACAGACTAGTAAGCAATACCTTGCAGACAACAAAAAGCTTTGCTTTCTCTAATCGCTTGTAGTTTTAACTATCTTATCTTAAATAACATCATGGTGAGTTCTGGGCCAGGAGCTCCCTGTTGGATATTAAGACAAAGTAGCTCTGTCGCAAAAATTAAATCACATTCCATTCACATACACCTCAATTTTTCAAAGTTTAAAATTAAGATCAATATGTTAGGAATAGGGGAGGTATAACGGGAAGGAATACAGGAGATGTGTGCCCCAGAGAAGATCTGGCACCAAATATTGATTAAAATTTCACAACCCTGAAATCAAAGGCTCTTTTTGGAGTTAGCAACAAGGCTACTTTCCTAGTTCAAGTATACTGAATGTGAATAAGTTAGATTTTTTCCATTTAGATTATCCTTTCTCCTTCACTGTTAACTGACAGGAGAGAAAGTGCCAAAAGCAAGAATAGAAACTGAATTGTGGCCTAGTTTTACCAGCCAGATACAACTCTAAACAAGAATCTGATGGTTGCTGCTTTCTCTCTCTCTTTTTTTTTTTAATCCTACTCACAGTAACAAGGCAGATAGTTATAGGAGCTCTTCCCACAAACATCTTCCTTTCCAGTAGCATGGGGTGTGATCAAGTTTACTGATCTCTCTATGCAATGGTGCCTGGAACGCTTTTCCTTACTGACCTTGTACCAGTTGCGATCATGCTCTGTTGCAGCACTGTAGTATTGCAGGACTTTGGGGATGGTGCTCTCATTGATGCCTTGTAGGTTCAGCTGCCACTCACCCAGTTTCAGGAAACACCTGGTTAAGCAAAGGGATTATTCACTCAGAACCTAGAATGAAAATGAAGCCTGCTGGATTAAGAGGCAGACTTCTTAAGCAAAGGGATTATTCACTCAGAACCTAGAATGAAAATGAAGCCTGCTGGATTAAGAGGCAGACTTCTTATCTGAACTCTGAAAGATATTTCATGTGGTAAACCCCCTTCTGCAGACTGGGAGCGTACATGTTAACATGCAAGGTTCAAAACACCTACATCCTGCTTGTAAGTGTGGAACTAACTAGTTAATGATTTAATTTTTAGGGGGAAAGGTGAGGATCAAACTTCATTCCTCATTTACATCAGTTATAAAAGAAACCTAAGAAGTAGTTAATAGTAACATCAAAAGACTTCGTCATTAATAAAATGCACACAGCGTATGTGCTGGATAGCTACACTTATCGCCATATGAACTAGCCTTCTGGAGAGAACACTGCAACAGAGAAACAGTGGAAACAGAGCAACTGCTCTTCTCCCAAGCCAGAACCCCATTAAGTCATCCCCTCCTAGAGTAAAGGAAAAACAACGTATTTTTACTGCAGCAGGGTGGGGCTGTGAAGATTTGTGCAAAGCTTAATACTTCGCTCCTTCAGCAGGCTTCAAATACCACAGTTGCACAGCTGTCCTTTCTAGATTTTGAGTTTTCCAGAAAGCATTGTGCAAGAAAAATATTGTGCTCAACTCATTACTAATCTGTCTTCCATGATAGTCACTCTGAAAAAAATAAGACGATGGTGTTATCAAGTCCCTGTTCTCATAAAAGCAAATTGAGTGCATGGCTCCCTTGAAAAAAAAAAATCAACCTTCAATGGTAAGCACTATGCAATTTCTTCTTTGAATTGGAAACAACAGATTAGGCACCCCCAAATCCATAGAGGAAAACTGTTTTTAATGCAACAATACTTTAGGAGACCGTCACATGCTGGGCACCTATTGCCCAAAGCACTGCTGTTGTATTAAGGGCACACACTGCCAAGCACAGATGTGCCAGTGACGTGGGAAGTGCTTCCCTCCTGCTGACTGGATCTCCTGAAAACCAGAGAAATAGCTGGGCTGAGAGCTGTGCCGAGAGCTCTGCCTTCTGCCAGTGAGCCACAGTGCTGGAAAAATACAACCAGCCACCAGTGACAAACACAATCTTGTTTATGCTGATGTGTCAGAATAACATTTACTGAAATATGTAAGATAGATAGGAACGTAATACTAAACAGGTCTCTAACAGCTAAATGAGAAATCCCCTGTTCCTTTTAAGCAAAGCACGGGCCTTGTCTGAAATGTGTCATCTGCATGGACCCTGCAACCTCAGGAAAGACATCAGTTTCACCATACAGCTGTAAGGGTGTCCAAGGACCAGGTGCTGACCGTGCCATGAGCTTGTGGAGTTCCTGCTTGTGCTGCTGGTCCTCAGTTGCTATAGCATGCTGCGCTTGCTGCTGCATTGTCTGCACAAAGTGCTGCATGTGCTGGAACGCATCAATCTGCAATTGAATGATGGTTGCAGTAAGGACCACAGGGGTTACATACAACTTCACTAGGCACGAAGATAATGTGGAAATAAATTTTCACCAAACACAAAAAATAGTTGTGTTTTCTTTCAAAGCTTTTTAACCATTTACATCCCTCTAAAATCAGTTTATACTCTACATACGTAGCACCAAATAAAATTAAGAGGTGAGAGATTTCTGATGTCTCAGAAATCTGGCCACTGAATCACTACACTGAGGAACAAATAACTGCATCCTTCCAATGCTAGGCACATCTTCTTGACATACATACAGTCAAAAGCGTGACCAACCATAACATAAGCTAACGTTGTTCTCTGATGTGCAAGAACTCAGCTCTGACAATGTGACAAGGTCACTTGTACAAGAAGAAAACTTCATCAGTAGAGAGTGTCCTGTTACTGCTCATGCAGAGTGAGATTTTAGTAATGATATAGAGATGTCTCATTTGCAATTGAGCATGCACATGGAAGACAGGCCAGCAATTCCAACAATCAAACAAATGTTCTTAGCTTATAAACTGTATCTGACCAGGTCACTATCATAATAGGCAGGATTACAAATCCAGAGAAGCCTGTCTATAATATGCTATGGCCTGAAAAAAAACTAACAATCTAAGAAAATTATGCCTGAAGGAAAACTTATGGCTTCCTGATCTTCCCTCCTAACCCCTCAGCTTTGGCTAGGCTCACAGTACACACCACGGGACGTAAACTTTGAGTTGTTTCAACAAATTAAACTCTAGATTTCTCCTAAGGTTGTTTAAGAAGTACAAATGTACATTGCTCCTTTGACAGCAGATTACATAGGGCAGTAGTGCTAAAGCAACTGGCACTACCATATTTCGAAGGAAGACTCTTTTTGAAATTCCTTGGAAAGAATTATGGGGTAAGAAAACCCAAAATGAAAGATTTAAGAAAAAAGTATGCACACTTCACTGGAAACAATTAGAGCAAAGCTCTTGCAATCTGCAAGATCATTTCAGGTCAGAAACTGCAGAATATGCTATTAAGAGTCCAATTTACTTCTGTTCCATCTACAGGAATGATCTGCTCTAGAGTGAGATGAGAATCACCTGAGCTGAAATGCCTCATCTATCCCATTCAAATGTCAGCATGCACAAGACAACTGTCAGGAAAAAGGGTATTAGCAAAATAAAAGAAAGTATTATACTATTAACATTAACAGGGGGCATTCCACAGCTTGTAACCTAGATACTTGGGTAAAAGCAGCATGGGAGAAATAGCAATCTTATAAATAGTTATGCTGTTATGCCAGACTTTTGTCAAAAATAAGACAAAAAGATATTGCCAAATAGTTCTGTGCCCCCCTCATATCTAGACACACAGAATCCACTCTTCAGTTTCTATTAGTATTGGAAACTGATCACCATAAACTGACAGGCAGAGCACTTCAGACTGAAAGCAGTAAGTTTTCTTTAACAATTGAATTCCTAAGTTTGTATGTAGCCTTGTTATGGTATATGTCCATAGAAGCAGCTGCTGGCAAAAGTCCTTGTTAGAAGAAATGCAATAGGGTTTGCTTCTCCATCTTTTTATCTGTTGTTTAAGAAAAGGTTGTTGTGCAGCTCTGCAAGTGCTATGCAGCTGGTTTCCATCTAGATGCCAGGCTTGTTCCTGCTGGATCTGCCAAGTGCCAAAACGACATTAAGGAAAACATTTTAGGTCATCCAAGCCACCCTGAACTCCTCAGCTAGAGAAAATGGTCATTTCCTAACATACCAGCCTACCTCAGTAGCTTATTACTTAGAACACCAAATCAAGCGAACACACAGTTATATAAAACTCTGATCTACATACATCCCTACGTATAACTATGTATTATTTAGTTAATGATAGTTACTCGAAATAGGGCATAAGGATACACCCAACCATGTAATGCTCCTGGTACCAGGAGAATTCCCTAAACACTTTCAGTGGTTGGTATGAACAGACACTTAAGTCTTACTCCAGACTGCAAGCTCTCTTATACCCTAACATAGCTTCTTCTGCCACAGGGCTGCACCTTTAAGCATGAATTTCAAAAATAGGCATCTACTTTCCAAGTGCTACAAAGGACTGAATCATTGAGTCAGCCCTTCCAGCAGAAGAGTGCTCAGAGAAAGGGCTGAGATTTGCACATGGTCTAGGATAAAAGTGTTTCTCCCTTTGCACTGTAAACACCCAGTTTAAATGTGTTAGAAAGAAGAAGAAAAAAAAGCCCCTCAGCACAGAGCTTATGTACTGTATTTAAACAGGAAATCATTCAATGAGCAAGAGGTGATTCTAACTACTTCTGTTCCTCCTTCTCTTCTTTGCTGCTTTTCTTATCTTTTTTTTTCCTGCCTTCATGGGCTCCACATACTCTCGCATCAGTTTATTTTAGATACATTTTCTTCCCCCACTCCCTTAATCTTTGTGCCTTCTTTCATTCTCTTTTCTACAACCACATCGGTTTCCTCCATCTTGTCTGTCTATTTCTTTATCACAGGTCAAACATAGAGAAGTCCACTTTCACTCAAAGAGGCAGGCAGAGAAGACCCATATACTTCTTGGGTCATTTACTGAAGAAAGTAAGAGACCATTACACTCTTTTACAAAGCAAATAGAACAGGGCCTCCTCAGCAGCTCCTTCTGTTTTTTAAATTCAAATAAAGAATAGTTAGGTCATGGCAATACTCCCATAGCAATGGCTCTGCTCCAGTGCTGGCAATCCCAAAGACAGGAAAAATAAAAAAGATGTGGTAGAATATGAGAATAAACGGAGGCTTTAATGTATATTAAAAAAAAGATAAGTTATCCAAGTCTGGAGCTTATTGGATTTGATTATGTAAATTGTCCCTGTGTTGCAATGTCAAAAACATTCACCCTAGGCTCTCTGGAGCCAAATTGTTCCCATGACAAAACCCTATGTACTTTTCAGCTGTTTTTCAGTTAGAAATTTTCAACAATGTCCTCAATAAAACTCAGTTTTGCTCAGCAACTAAGTACAAACTGTTCAGGGCATTTTTCTAAAACCGATAATTAAACCCCCTTACTCTTTCAGCATGTAACCCTGACCACAGGGACAGTGTGGAGACCTGGCAGTCTGAACAGTGGATGAGAAGTCAAGTACCGAGCCTACACAGTAAAATCCTGGCGTGGACAGAAGAGCTACTAGTGACCATTAATCTGGGCTGCATCCCTTGGGTACCTGATGCTGGTTTAGCAAAAATAATCCTTCTATGTAGGAAAGGCCTTCTCTGTCACTACAGAGTTTTAAAGGAAAATTTCAGTAGCTTATCTTCTGAATAACAAGGAAAGGGATTAGTTACTCTTTTTTAGGTGAGCAAAAATAAAACTTTCAGCCCTGACTTTGTTCTGTGGGGATTATGAAAAGCCAACGTGCGTGTCACCGCATAAAACCCGCGCAATGAAATGCAGAGAGTACTATGTTCTATTGTACCTTACGGGCGCTCTTCCACATGTGTTTCATGTACGCATAAGTCACTTGCGGATGTACTGTTGGCAGTGGGTGATCCAGCTGTCGAGACGGATCTACTCCTAAGAGCAGCACAAGTGTCTTATGGGCCAAAGCCTGGAGAAAGTTGCATAGAGAAAAAGCAGGTTAAAACAAGCTCGTCCCTACCTCCATTTCATATTGACTGCAGAACTGCCTGCCACTAAAAAAATACTTTTGACCCTCTAGATAAAACACAGACATAGCAGCCTTATTACCACTCCCTGGACTCATAAGAATATCACATGATAAACTATACATCTTCATGGGGATCAGAGCATTAGATTCTCATTTCAGAAGCCAGTAGAGAGTGTGAAGTCTCTGTTTCAATTATTTTTGGTAATAAATCTTGTGGTGAATGTTCAAATAGGATTGCAATGTTCAACCATAACACCACATTGTAGATTTGACAAAGAGTGCTTTAGCAGAGTGCTATTATTACTGATTATCAGTGCTGCATAAGAACTTTCAGGTATAGCAGGCCACAAAAAATTGGCTCTGAGGTTCTCAAGTATAATACTAGTCCCACAAAATAACTTTGGCTACAGGCATGAACTCTACACTGGTTACAATTTTAGCATTTCAACAACTTCTGACCAGTCTCTTCCTCAGAGGAGAGCCCATCCCACTTAGTCAATGAAAATATTTGGAAATGCTCAAGGTTGAAGCAGCACGACAAAGCAAATCATCTAAACTTGCTGTAGAAGGTAGAGCTTGACAATGCTCACCAGTCTCCCACTCTTGCCACACAAACTGGCATACTTGAGCCAAGTTCTCATGTCCTCATGAGGATTCACAACAAGAGATCGGACCATTAATATTCTTTGCCAGTCTTCCACAATTCGCTGACAGCCCTAAGAGACAAAGAGAGAACGTGTTAGCATTTTATCTCCAATCTACTCCAGAGCCTTAATTCAGAATCTGAAGGTGCTTTTCCGCGAGATGGAGAGACTTCAGTACCCATAATTCACACCAGGCTGACATTATAAACCAGCTGGCTATTTCTTTAATACTGCTGTGTGTGAAGAAGGTTAAGTTCTTGAATATTATTCTTCTTGAATGTTATTCTCTGCAGCCAGCTCAGCGTTTGCAGTCTAACAATATCCTCTAATGGGAAAAGGAGAAAAACTTCTAAAGCAGAAACGCATCCAAAAATCAGGAAAGCTCTTTGTGAAATTCTGAAACGAGTCAAGAGTTTCATAACCCTTCTCAACCTAGTTTTAAAGCCTATTTTTGGTTTAAACAGTGACAAATCTCCATACAGAGATGGTACAAAACCAAATGGTTGCAAAGGTATTTTTGTTATTGCCCTTTTTCTTCTCCATACATGCGCTGCTCTTAGAGGCTGGCATGACTGAACAGATACTCTGCCAGAAACTGCAGTTCCAGCTGCTACGTTGCTTGTGTAAGCATTGTCTGGTTCTTGTCTGCCTGAAGGGAGAGGCACAACCACATTGTCAGTCAGAGCAGGATGAGTCTGTATTTCAAACGTTCAAGGATGCTCCAGAGAAGTAGAATTGTGGAAGGGACAGTAACAACCAAGTACATGGTGCCTGCTGTAACGGCCAAGTACTTCACGGTAACAGTGATGCCCTAAAGCTTGTATCAATCCAGAGACGACTTAGACTTAGTTTTGAAGTAAGCAAAAGAATTTCCAATGGCAGCAAGCACCTTAGGACCAAAGCATCTATTTCTTTCCCTTTTTCTTTTTCCCCAAAATTGAGGGCTGGGAATTTAGGCAAAGGTTGTTCCCTAACACCCAAATAAACCTCATTCAATAGGCATTTTAAAATTATTAAAAAGCAGCTATAAAATGTGCAAGAACTGTATGTACTGCTTTCAGGACTATAAACGGCTGTATTCAGACATTACACTTCCTGCCACTTTCAGTTTCTCCACCCCAGTGGAATGCTCCTGAGCTTTTCCAGACAGGAATGCAGATGGGAGACTAAAAGCTTTGTCACAGTTTCCGAAACAGCTAAAAAATATGCAGCAACAACAGCCTTTCATAAGGAGGCAGATATAGCAGTCACCATGAAGAACTCTACACAGGAAGAAATTCTGCCTCCAGGCAGTATATAAAATTTGGTATAATGAGAGCATTTTACCCTAATTACACTTTTTTAAAAAAAATTTCTCCCTTCCCTTGCAGGAATCACCTCTTTAAACAGTGTTCCTGTATGTGTCACTGCATCTGAGGATGTTCACTTTCACTGTAGGGATGTTTCTTGCAAAAAAACAGTCTCAAAATATTTGGCTGATTTAAATCTTCAGAGATGCTTTGGATTTTTGCTATTTAGAGTAAGAAAGACACAGATTTTTCTTCATATACAGGGAACGCAGCATTGCTAAAGGTCTCTTAAAAGAAGACAAGGCTAATAAATTGCAAATGTTCTTGTGAGAGGTGAGAAAGGAACAGGACAATCTATTACAAGTATGCAAATTCTCTATCCAGTTTTCCAGCACTGTGAGAAAATTCACTTCTCAAAATGCAGCCAGCCAGGTAAAAAGTTCAAACTAGCCTTATCCAAACCAGTATTTCCAGGTGCGATCCAACACTGAAATAAGCAGCCCTAGAGATGTTACTAGTGTCTCCATTCTGTACACACCTATTTCAAGGCTTAAATCACTCTACTGAAGTGTCACAACAGTAGACACCTCAGGAACATTAAGCAAAACAACAAAAAAAAGCCCACAACAACCAGGACAAATGTAAAGGAGACAGAAAGCATGCAGTCATGTAAGCATATATGCTATTGGGATAGAAAGAGAAATGGCAAGATTTGCTGAGCCACCACACTGACTCAAAAGGAAGCTCTTCACGCCAGCACATCAGTATCGCCATCCTTGATCTTTACATAGACATACCTGCAGCCTTTCCCACCAGATCTGGCGGATGATCTCACGGCGCTCTGGTACAAGTTTATATTGGATAACCTCTTCCAGCTCTGACAGCATCTGGCAGGACACCATAGCCTGAAGAAAACAATTACATTGCATCGCAATCACTACAGGACAAATCTAAAATTAAGGAACTGTATTTTGGCATCAAAATCTTAAGTACATACGCTGACCAACAGGTAAAAGACTGACTGCTACACACTTGTATCTAGTCCATCTATTGATTCAAACTTTCTAAATGTCAACTCATTTCTTCTGAGGGGAGGAGCTCACTTCACTCTTTAATGTGTCCCAAAGCTGCTCCTACAAAGTTCTGTTTCTTATCTGACAAGAGCCACTTAGCTTGTGGGCCTACACAGGTCTTATGTTTGATACAAGCACTGCTCAGAAGTTTTACGCAACTTCTAGAGGCAGTCCGAAGCAGTGATGAGGAGAATGCAGGCTGAGAGTTAGACACTTACCCCATAGGCTCGACTGTAGCTCTCTCCTGCCATGGCAGTCAGTTCAGCATCTAGCAGATCTCTGGCTTTGTCAATGCACTGAAATAGAACAATATATTGGGGAAAGGTGGTACATTTTATCTAGAGTCAACTGTTGGAACTGCTATTCATCTGTTCCATCTCATAAACAAAGATGGCATTGTTCCCATTCTCCAACAAGAACCATGAAATTATATTATCAATAGAAAGAATTGACAGGGAAACAGTGTCTACGGGCAGGTATAGGGGAAGTCTTTTATCACTTGCACAGTCTGAAGTTTGCCTTTCTACCAAATCAAAGTTTGCAGTATTCCTAATCCTACTGTCATTGTAAAGATCATCATTAATAACATTTATAGAGAAAAAGAGAAGTTCACACTTTAGTGCAAGAAAGTTGGTTACAAAATGCCTCAAGAAATGTCTCTTGATAACATACAGTGACAGAAAATAGCTTTCACTGTTTTACATAACCCAACAGGTTTTTATGAATTTTACAGGACAGTAAATACCATTTCTCTTCCTCCAAGTAAGACCTGCTCTTCAAGCATGAAATAAATCCACTCTGGTTCCAGTCATTACATAATCTCTCATCTATAGTTACTCCTGTTCAAAATGTTAAAGGTTAATCACAAACTCTACCCCTTTGGATGCCTGGCTAATTTTACCCCCAAAAAATCTGTGTACGGGTTTTGACAGAGCAGGCTGAAATACTCCTTTATCTCAGTTGGCAAGCCAGCACAGAATTCTGAGAAATGGTACTTGAGCTTCCTTGTAAATTAAACAACATGCTTCACATCTACAGAAGGGAAAAAGTCGCTCTGTAAATCTCCTCTGTGACAAACAAGCATACCAATACAGTTCTGTTTAATAGACATATTCCTTGCCTTGATTTCTCATCTCAATCTAAGATTTAGGATTTATCACTGCTACCCAAAAAACTAGAGGAAAAGTTCTGGTACATGGTATATATGAGCACTTCACTGAAAAAGCAGTGACAGACTGAAGTGCACAGAACACCTGTGAAGAATCTTGTGTCGTGCCATGAATGCCTTTTATCAAGCAGTGCCTTGTAGAATGGAACCTCTTTCGAGACAATCCTTGTGCACTATTCTGTCTAGAAAATAGACATAAAAGTAAAGAAGCCTAAGAAGGACTAAGACATTCTTACACTCTACAGCACTGGACCACTACTATCTGTACATACATTCACTGATGTGTTTCTGGAAATACAAGATAAGCTCAATCACCAAGGTCTAATGCGTCAATGGAAAAAAGGTTACCGGGCAATTCATAGGTTAAAACCAACTGCTTTAAAACAGCACGTCTTTCCGTGCAGCGATATAGCCTAGTTCATCTTAAATTAGGTTTTGGGAAGCCAACAAGGAAGATAATTACCTGCTGAGCCAGTGAGAAAAGGTCTTGATGAAGAGCCAGTACAGCCCTGTAGAAAGCACCATCATGGGTGTCCCTCGGGATCATGCAGGTATATTCTTCCATGCTATCCCACTGACCTGCAGAGATACAGATATTCTCTCAGTAATACAACAGCCTTCTCTGCAAGATAAGAACAGAACTATGTTGCAGTGCTCAGACATCAGTAACTAGGTCTGAATGCTGTGTGATACCTCTACATTTAAGTCAGCTCTCCAACAGCTTGTCTTTGGCAGGGACAGTTTGTTTTACATACAGGAACTGTATATATACATACAGAGAAAAGTTACAGACAAGCAAAAACATAGGCATTTTTCTTCTAAGCAGATTGTCATCCCCATGGTAAAGACACTTGCTTTCCTTGTGATGAAAATGTTGAAATGCTGACATTTCCAGAAAATTTGAATGAATTAATGTCCTACAAAGCAAAAGATTACTTTTTCTCAGCAAAAGCTGGCAGACAGCTAGTGATTTACAAGCTTCTCTAGTAAATATCTCCCTATCAGGATAGCTGATATTTGGCGTACAGATTTATTCCACTTAAGATTGCCTACTCAGTAGACACAACCTATCAAAATCCTCAGATATTGTTCTAGCTTGTAAATAAGTCTGCGACAAATCTGAGAAATTCCATTAATCTCATTTCAAGTCTGAGCTATGACCAATGTAAAACTAAGTAAAAGGGACCAGTTAAGCATCTGCTCAGACCAATAAGGCAGTCTCTTTGATACTTGAGATCACACTGGGAGACCTTATGTAAATGCAGGTTTTCTAAAGGGCTTCAGTGTTGAATAACTCTTAATTCATATCCCAATATAAATAATTTTGTTCTTTGATTTTGCTGTTTCTTGTATTTTGTAGTTCTGAAGCAACTGAAGTATCTGTGCTTCCACATTGTGGGTTGTCGTTTCCTGCCACACAAGGATACATTACCTAGACCCCAGGCAGCAGCAGCAGCCATCCTAGCCATCTTAGCTTGAGTTTCATCATTGACCTGTGTCCACTTTTCGCAGCATTGCTGGTGGAGCTGCCCCCTAAGAAGAATCCACAATTTCTGATCAGCAAAAAGTCTCTTTTAAGAAATCTGCCTTGTTAAACCACCACTTTCCACAGATAACAACCAGCCCCATAATTCTTTTTATATAGAGCAAAGATAATAGGATTCTTCTCTTGCCAACTCAGACATACTAGTCTGATGACACATACCCAGTCATCAGAAAACAACTTAAAGGCACACTATGCATTGAAAACACAAATCCAGACAAAAGTTTGCACTTGTTTGTGTATGGCTCCTGCTATCAAACATTTTGATAAACACATCATCAAGTTTGAAGACAGAGGCTAGAGAATCAATGCTGTTGTAACCTAGTATGAAGACTTGTCATGGCAAGATCTCAGAGGGGATCTGAATCTTTCATCTCCAGTGGAGAGGAAGCATCAAGATTTTTTATATTATTTCTTTTAAATCAACTGTAAATGCTTCATTAATCAAATCAATTACTATGGGTGTTGCAGCTCCAGAATTTCGCAGGCTGGATACTCTGTAGTAGTGGAATAGCTGCCAACTGTGAGGGAGGCCAACTTGTCTTCTCTACTGTCATCCTCTCCCCTCCCAAATATGAAGGTTAGTCAAACAGAACCGATGGGCTGCCACAGGCAAGACAGTCATTCTGAACAGCTTAATGGCCCAGGAGGAGAAAAAAAAAAAAAACAAACACAAACAAAAAACCAAGCCAAACCTAGCAACAGCAGTAAATCAGGGCCTCATAGATGCTAATAAAGGACTATGGCTCTTGCAAATGTAACTACATCAGGAGACAAATGGCCAAGAGTATCTTGGCCATACTTTCAAAACATCACTACGCAGAGTACTGAAATAATGATGCTGCGTAGTATCAGTTCTAGATTAACTGTCATCAGCAGCACAAATAGTCAAGCTGAACACCACTGAAGAATATCAGCAGCCAAATAATGGAATCCTCAGGCTCAGGATGTCTACAGTCAGTTGCAAGGTAGCAGACAGCACTTTGCAAAGGCACTTCTGAATTGTAAAAAACATCTGCATAGAGATGGAGCGCTGTTCCACAACAGCAAGTACACAGATCTCTGAGATTGTGATTGCTCTCATCACTACAGACTATCAATAGATGCGCAATATCTAGGTCCAACAGAAGAAAAACATCCTTCTGTTATATATCCATCACTGATACATGAAGAAGCAGGAGGTTCAGAGACAACACTGTACACAAATATACGTCCTGCAGGAAGGAGAAATTCCATAAATCCCTGGTGGCAACTGCCTAGTCCTAGAAAAGATGATTGAGAAACACTCAGTAAGAGAACCTATTTTTCCTACTGAAAAAGCTACGCCTAATATGCCTCACCCTCATTTAGAAACAAAAAGGGCAGAAAAACGCTGTCAGAATTAGGTTTCTCAAAAAGCTGTTTCTCTAACAGTAAAATGACCTTAGTGAAGAGGAATCTCCTTACTGTGTGTCATCCCATGGGTTCACGTCAGGACCCATCAGAAGAGAGCTCTAGTGACATGAAAAGTTCAGTAGAAAGGTGGAACCTGGACCAAATCACATATGCCCCTGGGTAGAAATGCATGCTACAGCGCGCAGAATGCCTTCTCCAATTATCATCTTTGAACTGAAGTGAACAGGGAGAAAAACAAAGACCCCAGGTAACTAGCAAGCTGTAAGTCACTAGCAGCTCACCCTCTCACAGAAACTGACTCTAATCAGTTAGATGTTGAGAACACACATTTAACATGGGGTTTGAAACATCAAATTAAGAGAACCATTAAAAGAATGCTTAATGAATGCTGAAAAAGAGTAGTAATGAAAAATTCAGCCACCTACAGGATAGACAAAAGCATTTTAAAGTGGGATCAATTTATTTGGCATATTCATACACCCAGGTGATTATTGGGAAGCAGACAATTTCACTAGCAGTTGTGCAAAAGACCATGCATTCTGGTTAAGCATAGGTCTGATCATGAAGAAATACAGAAATCTCATGTTTAAATCAGTTTAAAAAGGAGGACCACAACGAGCTCCTTTTATGATTGTTTTTGACAAGTGCTGCTCAGTTACTATTTCCTGGGAGGTCCTCTCTAGTCACATTTCTTTCTCTGTTACAAATGGGTTTGATTCGATTACAAGAGTGTTCAGCTCTGGGGCCCCCAACATAAGGAAAGACATGGACCTGCTGAAGCAGGGCCAGAGGAGGCCACAAAAATGATTAGAGGGACGGAGCACCTCTCCTGTGAGGAAAGGCTGAGAAAATTCAGCTGTTCAGCCTGGAAAAGAGAAGGTTCTGGGGAGACCTTAGAGCAGCCTTCCAGTACCCGAAGGGGCCTACAGGAAAGCTGGAGAGGGATTTTGACAAGGGCAGGTAGGGATAGGACAAGGCGTAATGGCTTTAAACTGAAATAGGTGAGATTTAGATTAGATATGAGAAAGAAATTCTTTACTGTGAGGGTGGTGAGGCCCTGGCACAGGTTGCCCAGAGACATTGTGGCTGCCCCTTCCCTGGAAGTGTTCAAGGCCAGGCTGGATGGGGCTTTGAGCAACCTGGTGCAGTGGAAGGTGCCCCTGCCCATGGCAGGGGGTTGGAACTAGATGATCTACAATGTCCCTTCCAACCCAAACCATTCTTTGATGATCCTATGGTAAGACTGCAGATTCTCTTTCAGAGACACCTTAACTTATCCAATGGCCTGTCCCAAAAGGCTTAGAGATGTTATTGCTAATTGTGACTTCAATCAACAAAGTAAGAAGTTGTTGGAAATAAACTAATAAGTAAGTAGAAGTAAACAGAAATTCAGGCAAAAAAATTTCACTGGGATGACAGTATCCAGAGAAGAGTTAGGCATCATTTTTAAAGGCATTCCCCTCTTACCATTCACCAAGTGCTTCCAAGCAACGCATCCGTCCTAGCATTAGCTCAGGATCATCTTTGTTTGTGTCCATCTTCTTGTCATAAGCCACCAGAGCATCTTCCCATTCATGAAGCTTTTCATACCAGGTAGCTTGAATTTCCTAAGGGGTGGAGGGGAAATCAGGATAAATAGTGGGATTCATATTCACTCTTCTCTACTAAATGCTGCAGCTTTTCCTGAAAAATTCTGTGTCTATGGTGGTCACTTAGACCTTTTTCATTCTAAATAACCTCATGGACTTCTACAATACAGAGAAAAGCCTTGAGCTAGTGCAAAAACAGGAATCCTGAGTATTACTTAACCTGCACAGAAATGAATTCAGGTTTACCAGAGGAATCAGTCCAACATCATCCCCCTGCGCAGTGCCACCAAAATACTAGCTCAGTAGCTGGTGCTTTTCTCTTTGGAGAGGGCGAGTGAGCGGAATAGGAAAAAGGGTAAATCTATAAAATATTCCACTTCCCGTTTTTGCACATGTTTGCATTTAAACAAGAACAGTCCTGTGTTCAGGAATGGAGTGACTAACTGTAAAAAAATCCCAAGCCCAAAAAGCACACTGTGCATCTGGCTACTGCTAGGCCATTTGTTAAATACAGAAGGTAGTATGACATTGCGGTCTAATCACAGCCCTCACAACGAAAGGCTGTGGTCTGTAACAACAACTTTAAAAGTAAGCCAAGTGGTGATCCTTATCAGCTGCACAAACTTTTCTTCAGTCTTTGTTTCTAAACTTTGTTTCTAATTTTCAAGAAATAAAATGCCTTAATATTTTTTCCATACTTAATCTTTGCCAGTGTTTTTCTGCTCAGTCCTTGGTTGCTCATGTCTTGACATAGGCTGCAGAATAGATTCTTTTCCCAGCCCTGTGGGCAGGGTCAGGATAAACCATGCTCTGCATGCCAGGTCTTCCACTTACATACCAGCCCTTTAACTTCTCAGCTCAGTCATAATATTTCAAGTAAGTTCCTGAAAGTAGAGCTCACAGCTCCTCTTAATTTCTTTTTACTGCCTATTCTGGCAGACTTTTTGTTTTGAACTACATTTACTGCTGGAACTACACTACTGCTAAAGAGTGAGGTCAGAATTAGGTAACAGCTTTGCTCAGTCTACCCAAGGAATCATAAGAAGCTGCAAAGATGTTCTGAAGTCCGTACTTCTCCCAGAAATGACTTCTTTTCCGGTCTAGGTCAAAACTATACATAATCCTACACCAGAGTATTCCACCATTTTGTGCTTATACCTGTTTCCACCTTCTAGTGATTCCCAGTGAAAGACACTAGTCTACCGTGCTTCCAGGGCTGCCTTCCTTTCCCCAGTCACTCTAAGGCACACAAGAATTATCACTGCAAAATCATCTTTTTAACAGAGTAGAACTGGCAGGAGAGCATAGATGCCTTAGTCCCTGAACACAAATTAAATGCTTATAAAAAAAGAAGGAAGAAAGAAAGAAAAAAAGGTAAGTCGTGCAGAGAAAGACACAGAACAAATACAGAACGGGGTTATTTTATTTCTGTAAGCAGTCAAAATTGTAAGGGACTGGGTAATCTGCTATTCTAAATAATATCTGTGAACTCTCAGACAGGTTCACTTGCCTCCTAGATGAAAGAGGTTAGAGGCACAACTTCCATTAAATCCTTACCTGGAAAGTGTTGATGCAGTTTCTCGAAAACCCTCAAGTATTTGAAGCTTAGAACACGAACTTACTCCCTCCCTTCCCAGCTTCTTCTAAATAAAAAGACTTATTTTGTCAAGTTGCTAGTTCCCCACAGTTGCATGTAGCGTCAATGACAGCTACTAAATTCTCCTCCAGATCAGGTTCTTGCACAAGTTCTTGCAGCCTTCCCCAGCTCTTACCTGTCTGCAATGTTTGCTAGTGTACAGCTAAGTACACAGTATACAAAACCCATGAAAACGTAAGACAAAGACGAGAGTTATCTAGCAGGACTCACCAGCTCCCCAAAGTGCTTCATGGCATATTCCAGTACCCCAGCAGCTGCTTCTGGCTGTTGCAGTTTATTGTTGATGCTGAAAAGGTAGCAAGAAAAAGACCATTTAACACAGTTGGCAATTATTAGGGGCTGGCATCTGGCATGAGCTTCTGCTTGATAATACCAAGCTCAATCATTTAGAAATACCAATGGAACACACTCCTTTTTCTTTAAAACTTGCAAGTGAACAATTAGACTATGTAAGACACACAATGATTACATCTTTGCAAAACAGTAGGTGCATGTATATTCTCTGTCTGTATGCTCAAGACTTGTTACACAAAACAGTGACTGTATGGCAGCCTGTATAGGGAGAAGGATAGTTGTCAACAGTTTGAAAGGCATAATTTCTCGAACAGCTGTACTTATTAAGAGCTTCACAGTACTGATTCTTTCCCCCTTTCTCCTGAACAGACCACCAACTCCTTTAAAAATCAGAGCAGAGATTTTAATGGCCCAGGAAACAATCTACACCATTAGATCAGCTGACAAATGACACCAGGAATCCACCTGCTGACTTCACAAAAAGCTTGCAACCCTACTTTCAGTTTCATGTTTCGTATAATTGTCTCTGCACTGGTACTAACCAGTACTGGCACTCTTCTTTTGCTGGATTTCAAGCATGTCGGAAGGCCCTGCCATCACAAGCAGTCCAGGCACCTTGCTTTGCAAGGGCAGCTGAACTTTGTGAAGCACAAGGAAGTAGGCTCCTCATGAGCCTGGTTCTCCAGTTCAGCAACACCATGTACAGCTATTCTCTTAAATCATTTCTATTTCACATGGGTTTTCTGATCTTACTATCAGAAATGGGTCTGTCTGCACATTGGTGCTTGGTGATCAGCGCTTCTGCAAAACCCCAACTTAATGAGGGAATAAAGTTTTTATGAACCTTGTGCTATTTTATAAAGCTTATTTATGAACAGTCTCTGGCTCATTGCTCTCCTCTTTCCCTAGTGATGCTGGAGAACAAGAAGTGCAAGATGTTCAAAGCAATGTCACAATACCTGAGCATGCTACAACACACCCTACAGTCCAATATTAATACTCGTTAACATTTGGAATGGAAACAGCATAACCTAACAAAACGTGCCAGCCGAGAGCAATGCAAAGGGACTTTCAATAGTCTTTGAAGAAGCTGCTGTAGATGTAGAGAGCTTTCAGAAACGTCCCTTCTTGCCTGCTATCATCAGCATGATTGCATACTTCTCCCCTCTCTTAGAGGCCTGTTGATTAGCAAGAGACAAAGAAATCCATAGTATTAAAGGGAGTACTCTGAACAGACAAAAGATGGAAAATTTTCAAATGAGTGCTGTATTTCTTCCGGCTGTGGAAGTTTCCTTTCCTGACAACTAAAGAATCAAGCTCCTAGGCACACTCTAGATACCTGGGAAGGTCATGTAAAATACTCTTGGAAACAGGACCTCAGAATGACTTGAGCTCAAGTCAGATTTAGTCAGGCTAAGAATGCACCATAATCACAATTCAAGCAGACAGGCACTCAAAAATGGGAAGCATTTGAAATACATCTATGCCTTTTTTTAGCAAGATAGTCAAACATACTACCTCCACACTTCCCAAGGGAAAGCTAGGCAGCAGTGCATCATAAAAGTGATAAATGGCTGTCACATTTCATATCCTCATGATTTAAAGAGCCATTGGCAGACACATCACTTCCAGCATGTCAGACAGTTAATTACTTCCAATTTATCTTTCTTGTCAATGCTTCCTGACATCGGCCGTTATCTTTTATTCTTTAACAATTAACACTGCTCTTTTGCTGATGCTCCATGGTGCACTCAATTATTCTTTTTTTGTTTCATACTTTCTCAGCTGTCCAAAGTAGAATTAAATGTTTCAAATCTGTCTATGGCTAGGTTTGAGCAAAGGAAGGTAAAAGAAGGGAAAAGGAAGAAGAAAGACTTTGATTTAAAACAATACACAGCAGTAGATGTAATACTGTGTTGTCATTATTAATCATAAATTACTCTCTTGTAAGAAATGATCTAGACCACATAGTGAGCAAAGATAGGTAATTTCGTGGACGAGGATAAGCCATTGTCTGGGAAATCTCCTGTTAATTATTTCATGTTTTGATGTACCACATTAAAATAATGTATAGACAAAATGGGAGGGGAGAGCAACAACATTCACTGCTTTGGCAGAAATGGACATAAACACAGAAAAGTACAACTGTCAGGAGCACAAAAATCCCTCCAAAGCAAGAGTCATGCATCAAAGGGGGCTTTATTAATATGGCTGAGCATTCACTGACTTCTATCTTCAGAGTGATAAAACCTTGGTAATCACTGCATCATTTTGCTATTCAGTTTTACAGGCTAAGGGAAAGACAACTGTGCGTGGATTAAGTTCTGATCTTGTGTTTTGGAGTTTTTTTTGTTTCTTTTGAAAGACTTCGGATTTCCGCTTTTTCTCATCTGCTGGATTCAGTGTGCCCTGAGTGTTGGAAATATATTGGCAGTTCCCAAAACTCACTACTACCACAGCTAACTGGACTGTGTTTTCAACAGACCCACGACTCTCTGCATACAAATTATCTGAGAGTGGGCCTGCAGGTTGTACTTCTTTTGGAAAATCACTTCTACACGGAGTCCTGTTAACGCATCCAGAATATATGTTTAGAAATCATGGCAGTCTGGGCTTCCCTGCCCTTTCGCCTTCCTACCGTCAAGGCATCGCCCCTCTCCTGCAGATCTGATGAGGTCTGCGCTTAGGCAGAATCTTCTTAAATTTTGTAATGCTCTTAAAGCGCTACAGAGCTGTTTTCTAGTTATCGTGCTGGAGACCGGACAGAATGAACAACACTAAAGAACAGCATCCAGGCACACAGAAGAGGCCCCGAAGGGCTAATATTCCAGCCAGGCAGAGTTGCCAGGGGGTTTTAGTCACTGTTGCTGCTGGAAATCGGGGCAGTTTGCTGGATTAGAATCAGGGGGATAGATTTCTCCTTGTATCTGGAAAAAGATAACTACAAAATCTTTCTGGATTAAAGAAGAGGGTGGGAAAACATCTCTCAAGATAGAAACAGTGCGGCTGGCTAGCTCAGCAAATAGTAACTTAAGTCTTTGTTTACTGGGTGGTGTCCTTGCAGTTGTTCCTAATTCAGGATAATATAAAAATTAATATTAAGGTGGAGATCAATTGCTCTCCATATCCACTGAGGATTGAACATATTCCTCTGTTCATTTTTATTTAGAAGCTAGAAAAAAGCCATGACTACCGTCTACTCGAAGGCTTGACAGCAGGCCATAAAAGATGACTACCATATCTCCTTACTTGAAAATTTTTAGCTATATATTTGGTAGGTCATAGGTTACATGTCATCTTCAGAAAAGGCCTAAGTATTCAGCTAAGCTGCCTGGTATGGACTGGCAGAGTTTTCCAGTATTAATGCTCAAGTAAAATATTTCAAAATAATGTATTTTAAATGTCACGTGTACACACATAAACTCTTCTGAAACTATTTCAAGACAGAGCTGTCCTCATGTTTGTAAGTAGACTATTAAAATGGGAGCCCACAGAAACAACAAGATTGCCTAAGTCATATCAACAAGATTTTGATATAGTTTGAACTAATGCACTAATTTCACTGTTTAATACCCACCATTTGATTTCACATTTTTTGCAATAAACAAAGTAATTAGAAGAAACAACAAAACACAAAATCCTGATACCTTCCTTCCAAATGAGGATTAATTAGTTGGAAAACTGAATTTCATTAATGAAGTTTTCTATGAGTTTTGCTCACCTGGACTTGCTGCATAGTTACATAATGCAGCACAGTAGAATTAAAATTTATGTCAATCACAATAACAAAAGCATTAATGCCTATATTCCAAGTGCAAAATCTTCTCCAGCTGTTAGGGGCAGCTGGGTAAGAAAATTAGACTGGCTTAGAAAGCCTTGAGAGAAAACAGTTAAATCCAAGATCAGTGATATTTTTTCCCCTCTGTTTATTAATCAATATCTGTACTGTAGCCAGCATACCATCCAATCCTCCTGTCCAACCCTAACCTATTTGTAGCATTTGATCACGATGAGTGGGATATTGAAATGTGACAACGCTTCTGATGGACAAAATTTTGCAGGGATGGAATGACATAGTAACTGGAAAAAGTGACTACCCTTGGCAAACTCCCTGATACAAAAATCTGGGACAAAAAAATCTTAAATCTCTGAATTTTACTAGTAATGAAAGGTTACATAAACCTACTGCTTGATTATTAAGATATCAAATAAAAATGTAAGTCATAAACGTGTAAAGGCCTAAAACGTAGCACACTGAGCTAGAATTACAGAAAAGAACACTGTTAGGAGAAACGTACTTCTAGTACTTGTTTGTTACAAAGGCTATTTAAACAGAAACGAGACATGAACCAGGAATGAAAAACAACTTTACTGTCTTCAGCAGAAAGAGCACTCAGATGATGGGCTTTTCTCCTCCACAAACCCCAGGCATGTGTCTAATGTTTACTAGAAACACTGTCTTTTGTACAGCCCTGGGAGTTCTCCAGTCTTTCATTATCTTTCAGGGTCTCTAATGATATTCTCTGTCACTCAAAATATATTAAGTTTTCAAGAACTCAGAAGAAACTGGACCCTTCCACATCTTCCCATAAAAATCAAAAAACTTTGTTTTCACAGAGCCATTTCGGGAGGTCCCAAGCCTACCTGTGAGGGAGCACACACATTTTCTATTGCCAGAAAGCATCTGAAAACCTGCTAGAGAAACCTTATTTATGCAGTAAAGCAGCTTGCATGCAAAGTCTAGACAAGAAGCCAAACTCTTCTTTTCTTGTTTTAGTCTCCCCAAGTTTGTTTAAAAAGCTCCTCTATGAGACAGATTTTGCCAACCTAAGTCAAGTTTGTTTTTCCTTCTGAAGAAGTGCTGAGAGCTTGCTTCTGGGATTAGAAGTGGAAGGCACTGCTACTTTGTGGATACTTTGGGGAACAGATAATCCTCTGGCACAAGGAATTGGCTTTGTTGGCCAGTTTCCCCATTTCTGCAGCTTGTGTTCAGGCACCCCCGAGTCCTTCATTCAATAAACCTCAGAAAACAGCCAACTGCCCCCCAAACAACTCTAAAAACCAACGCATTTCCATCATGCCGCTAAAAATTATTCTCCTGCTGGGAACAAATACATTTGAGAAGCCCATACCAGTAAAGAGCTGTTTTCAATAAACAGTGGCAATGATGGACTGCTTACAGGCCAGAGTAGCAGCCACTTCAGCTTTCCAGCAAGGGCGCACCCCATTGCTCACAGGCATTAAAATTGGCCAAATTCTCAATCTCAATATAAACGCTTGCAAATCAAATAAAAACATTCATGAGCTTTTAAAGGAAAAGCAGTGAAAACTGTTACAATAAAATTCTTAGCCAGCCCTGCTGCTCAGGCTGCAAAAGGTTTTGTATCACCTATTCTTTATTAGCCAGGTTCAGTCAAGGCAGAGAAGTAAAAAAATTGTCAAGGAAGATATTTAGCATAAAAAGGTGAAACACAGAGCCAGAGTCTTTGTATATTGGTTATACAAAGAAAAGATACATTGAATAAAAAAGAAATGACAAATGATTGCAGGAAATCTCCCATCGAGCCCTCTCACTAGTTCCACCTGTTCCTATATAACTTCAGAGAATTACAATAATTACTTGCAGTAGGCAACAATTTTATTTGACTTTACTAGGGATTTAGTCATTACTGTGAAGCTATAGCAGAGTGAGTATTACAACATTTATAAGCATCTCCAAGGGCAGAGGTGAACAGTTTCACACTTCCTGGGAGAGGAAAGCAGTATTCCACACAGCTTTGTCAAAGCATGGACTCCGGCAAACTGCCAGCAGAGAGCTGATGAGCGCCTCTGCCATCTCAGCAAGCACCAGGAATGCTAGATTCTAAGCATTTGCTGGATGCATATTAAGGGTTTTGCAATGACTGGCTACCAAATAAATAGCCACAGGGTGCTGAGCTTTTCTTCTTGTCTCAGCTTCACATACACCTGCCAGAACAGCTTCCCAGAGAAGGCAGTCATTTAAGTCTACCTCTGATTCAGTCTGGCCCTCCAGAGACAAGAGATAGCTGGTTTTAATCAAGTAACATTAATATACTTGCATTTGGTAACATCAATCAACATTATAAGCACAGGGTACATACTAACTGCAACAAAGTTTATATACACAATTCTCCCAACCACTCCAAACCTAATCCTTAACGAAGTCAAAAAGCATATGCCTCGTGTTCTTGACTTGAGGATCTCCTGTTTTTAGCTATCCTGTAGCAGAATATTTCCATATACAAAACATAATGGAGGTAAACTAGAGGATGGATTTCAGACCAAATGATACATGACTTCTCTACCAGTATTGGCGGAAAGGAATAAAAAGGACTAGGACTGACTCAGTAATCAGAGAACTAGCTTCTCCCTAGCTATGCCCAAAACTATGCTTCTTTCCGAAATACAACAGGATCCTGAATTCAAGTTGTGTGTAACAACAGCAGATAACAGTGGAACAGTTTCCTACAAACTGTCGTCTTCTACAGCTGATCTAATCTGGCAATGACTAGCATCAGTAGCTGTTGCTGCCTAAGCGACTACACTCAGTTCTCCATGCAGAGGGAAAGATAAATCTTTCAAATACTCATAAAGAAGTCAAATTCCATTAAGGCTAAGGTCTCTGCCAAGAGAGATCTGCCTGCCCAGATCTCTTAGTGCTTCCTCAAAAGTAATGACAGATGTGAAGATTTATGCTCTCATCCATTCCTGCATAATACGTCTGTTGTCACCCCCTTACACAGCACAAAGGGAGAGAAGTATTATATGTTTTAAAATAGGTAAATCAAATTACGCTAAAGAAAGATGACTTGCATTAGGATATAGAAATCAGAGGCTGAACCCAAAATACAACCCTGGCTGTCTCATTTCCAATTACACACTCCAGTTTAGAGAGGGGATTTGGAGGCCTTTCTGCACTGTTTCGTAACATCCGTGTGCAACAGAGTTTGGCTCAATCTTGGATCCTTCCAAAATTTGTATGAAGGGGGAACGCACAGACCTACAAGTGGCTCCCCTCTTCCACATCTGCCCCTCATGATGCATGTATGAAATTCAGACTGTACAAGACAGACAGAAGAATGGATCAAACTCCTATGTAACAAGACGGGAGCGTTAGCAGGGTGGCTTTCTGGGGCAGAGAAGCCAGAGTCTGGCCCGTCCTGTTCTTCATTCCAAGTTCGATAAAAACAGATTTCTCGTCACAGGAAGCCTGAGAAGAATTTGCCCCTGGGAATGACAGAAGCTCCAGCTGGAAGAGGGCTCAGACAGGATTAGAGGCAGAACAAAAAGGTCAGGCTTTCATCTGTGTGCAGTGGCACTTTCTGGTCTGAAGTAAAAAAAGCAGTTTTGCCATTGAAGGTTTCTGGAATGTCTGTGACAAAAATGTGACTGAAGCCTAGGGTCTCCTGTGGAGGTATCTTCAGCAGTTTAATCAAATTGTGCTTGCATCTCTCTGGCAATATCTCCGGTCACCAATACCACACAGCAGCCTCAGCAGCTGATACTACAGACTACAGCGGCTTCTGCCTGAAGTACAGCACACAGGCAGTCACCCACAAGGAAACTCAAGACACGCTGCCTGTTTGGTGATCTCCAATTCTGACCTCCTCCAAAAGATCCCCTCTTCCTCTGCTAGGAAAGTTCAGGTTTATTAAACATCTGTATTCATATTCCACCCCCTTCAGTCCTTTTGTGCTTTCATCTTCCTAAATCTTTGCACTCTGTGGGATCTCGCATTACTGTTCTGCGCAAAAACTATTAGCCAGCTGTGGTGCAAATCAGAGGCAGAAGCAAAGCATCCAGCAACAAGTGTAACAAAGCATGGGGACCTTATAAATGCTTATAAATATCTTAAGGGCAGGTGTCAGGAAGATGGGGCCAAACTCTTTTCAGTGGTGCCCAGTGACAGGACAAGGGGCAATGGGCACAAACTGAAGCACAAGAAGTTCCGTCTGAACACGAGGAAGAACTTCTTCCCTCTGAGGGTGACGGAACCCTGGCCCAGGCTGCCCAGGGAGGTTGTGGAGTCTCCTTCTCTGGAGATATTCGAGCCCTGTCTGGACACAGTCCTGTGCAGCCTGCTCTGGGTGACCCTGCTTTGGCAGGGGGTTGGGCTGGGTGACCCACAGAGGTCCATGCCAACCCCTACCATTCTGTGATTCTGTGAAAGCTAAAGAGGAAGAGAAACTGCACCAATAAGAAATTCTCCTTCTATTTCCCTAAAAGTGGATGTCAGATCAGCAAGTCACTCCTAATCCTTTCTAATTAAACAGATATCCTGCAGCCACTTTGGATCAGCAAAAGAAGTCTAGATGGGATAGCATGTCTCTGTGGGGTTTATCCTAATTTTCTTCATAACAGAAGTAAGATTAGCTTTCTTTTGTTTTCTTGGACACCCAGAAACTTTCATGGCATTTACTCCAGGAGCAGATACATGAGCTCTTCACTCCTTCATTTGCATTTTATCTCTGCCAGTTATCACAATTAGAAACTCTGCAGGAAGATGCAAGAACCCACACGTCAGGCAATTACAGAGCAACTGGCCTGTGGAGAAACAACTTATCCATAGGGATTTAGAACAGAAGTTGCAGACCTTTTGCAAAAGGCTGCATCATTGCTGAAACAGTTCCACTTTGGGATCAAACAGCTATAATCAACTTTTAAACTGTTAAAAGATATAGAAAAGGAGACTGGAAGTTGCTATCTCAGCCAGCTGATACTTGACCTATATTCTGAAAGTCTAAAGACTTCAGATTTACTCTTAAATCTACACTTTGTGTAACTGTGGACATTTTAATTACCCATAGATTTTCCTCTCTTAAAAGCCTGTTAATAAACTGGCCTCCATAATACTGGAGTTAGATAACATTGCCTGTAAAAAACCCACCTCTTGTCAATTTTAAATAGACTGTCTTTCAGCATTACTTAATGTCCTTTTGCTTGTCCACTAAGAGTAAACAGAGGCATGGGTTTTGACTTACATTTTTTGCAGACTTCTTTCCATCTCACCCTCAGATATCCCATCTCTGAAAAGAACAGTACTGAATTTTACAAAACAAATAGCGCAGAGACACCAGTGTCCAGAGAGAGCAGGATTAGATGCTGAACAGATGAATTTGCTAAAATATCATCTAAACTAAGAAATACTGCAAGCACAGAGTTACCCCCTACAACTTCTGGGGAATATACCAGTAGGACTTGTTGCAGCTAGGGCTACCTGCTGGGGAGCTACCTTCCTTGAACTTTTATAAACTCATCCTGTTTGGACAGCCTTTTCACATTCTGGACCTCTAATGCTCTTATATTTTGAAGTGCCAGAACTAGTCACTAAAAGGGCTACAATCCAATAGGCAATAACTGCTGGAAACTCTCCTCATTTCGAGCCCTCTCCCACACCCCTTCAAGACAGAACTGAGTGAAGTCTCTCCTGCTCTCCCCAACCTTTGTTGGCTGAAATCTGTTCCAATTTCACCCTGTAAACACCTGATATGAACAGATGAACTGGGAGGGGCCAGAAAGCTCTTCATAGCTTTAGGGGGGTGGAGGTAAACAGAAAAATAGTATATAAGATGCTTTGAGACAGACTTCTAAAGTGCATAGACTCTGACAGGAGGGGTCTGAAAAAAAGCTACTTCTTCAGGCTCCACCTTCAGAGACTCACTTCATTGGAAGAAAGCTAGGTACCAGCCTGCCGTAGCACTTGCAGAAAGTTTCATACCTACGCCAGCTGCATTCAGACTACTCGCAGTCAGCTGGAAGTTTTCTGTTGCTGTAAGCAAAAATGCCAGCAAGATCCACTGCTCAGCTGGCATGGCTCTGCATTGTCACTGTGTCTGTGGCAATCTATCCAGCACTGCTGCAGAAGCCTCCTAGAAGGAGAACAATCAATGGGAATGCACAGTCCAAGATGACAGGCTGCTGCGACGAGATTCAGGACCTCAAGCTGCAAGTAGCCAACCTGAGCAGAATGCTGCAGGAGCTGAGCAAGAAGCAGGAAGGTGACTGGGTGAACGTGGTCATGCAGGTGATGGAGCTGGAAGGGAGCACCAAGCAGATGGAGTCCCGCCTCATTGATGCTGAGAGCAAATACTCCGAAATGAACAACCAGATAGATATCATGCAACTCCAGGCAGCTCAGACGGTCACACAAACTTCAGCTGGTAAGGAGGGAGTCGCCATGCTCCCAGATACACCTCTTAATGCACAAAATGAACTAACAACTAGTTCTTAATGCTAGCATGTCCCACTAATGCTATTAGCAAGTATGCATACTGAATACTTCTGCTTAAAGTACTTGTGTAGGCAGGTGATCCTGAGAAAACTAGCGTGAATTCATCTGCCAAAAGTCCAAAGGTCCAGCTGTATTTTAGTATGTGTATGTCTGTTATCAAGGAGTGGAAAAACTGAACAGGCACTATATTAGTACAGCGAGGAACTTGGTCTAATGTTTGATTTTGAGCACTACAGTACCAATCCTAAAAGAAAGGGAGCTGGCTTTGTCAGAGAATGGCTCTGGCAGTAATATCCTCCGAGTTCACAGTGCTGACAGAGGACTAGAAGTTGGTAAAACAATTAGAAATGCTCTCCAAGTATTACTGGAGACTTGTAATTGTATCTTTATGACCATCTCTGAACCAAAGTAAAACAGCAACTCATTATTTGAATGATAATACTCAAAAATTCAAGGCTGTAGATGATGCAAGATACAAACGGTGATATAAGCCTAGCCAGAACACAGTTAAATTGTTCAAAATTCTCTCTTCCCTGAGGGAAAATTTCACTGCACACAGTGATTGCACAGGCCTGTACTAAACTTGGAATGCAGGTGCATTTGTAGGTCGGCTATCTGTAAAGCCACTTCTAGAAGAAAGTGTGCTTTTTATTTATTTTTCTCTTAAAATTAAATTCACTGCAACCACCTTAAAACTTTCTTAAAAAGAAACTGCTGTTGTCTGGGACAACGGAGTTTGCCAGAAGACTTGATTTGGGGTTTTTTTTGTAGGTTGTTTTTTTTTTTAATGCAAAGGAAAAACTTCTAAATCTATTTACTAAATTCTTCTCACAAACAGGTCCACTTTCCTAGTTTTGACACACCACCATTTACAGTAGATCTTAAATAAAAATTGTACTATAACAAATCTCTTTGGAGCTGTAGTAAAGGTTTGGAAAAAACACAGTAACATGCAGAAGAAACTTGCCCAGAAGATATTTAAAACAGATGCCTCCCACCTCAGCAGGTAAGAGGCATTTAGCCTGTACTAAATTGAAAACTGTCAGAATGGATAAAGTCTTGCTTCAGCTGGTTTACCTTGCTCAGAAGAATAGCTGTGCATTTTACCACCTTCAAGTCAGCTCCTGCACCGGGAGGAAAGGAGGCTTGCACGGACTGACAGACTCACTGCAGTTAAAAACCACCACCTCTCTCACAGGCTCTAGCTCAAAAAGTGCCAAGCAAATACACCTCACCCACAAGCCTGGCTAAGCTGTTCACGCACACGATCAAAAGAGGCAACTAGCAGCAGGCCTAGCCGTTCTATTAGACAAGCCTTTATTATCTGGGAAGGGGACAGCAAATATACACCTTTTTACCTTCCAACACAGACACACGCATTAGCAATGATGTGAAGCGAAAGTAGAGATGTCACTTTGGATGGGAGAGGTAAAAAAAAATTAAAAAAAACCTAACACAAAAACACCAACCATCAAAGCCCCAGTGTTACAACCTCTTTTTCCAGTGCATGCACTGATCAAAACTAAACCATTTCAGGAAAGCATGAGGCTTGTGGGAAGTCTTCCTCACTTAATTGCTCCTTGTATTACAAACTAAGCTTTACAGAAACCACACTCACAGGGGAGTTGTTCTGGCTGTTCAGATTCTCACTTTCTGGTTCTGACTCAAGCAGATGCTGTCTATGACTGCTCATCACTTTACCAGAGGAACTACCGAATCTCTGGTGTTTACAAGTTACCTCCTGATGAATTTTTGGGGAGTCCAGATCTGGAGGTAAGGATGTCAAGTACATAGTGTATATTACATGTCTTCTCAAATATAATCAAGTAATACTTATTTACCACAGAGATTAAAGGAGCACATACTAAGTTATGATACCCTGCACTTTGAATCAGCATCTTTATATAGGCAAATTTCAAGGAAGGAAAGCATGTACATAAGAAGGAAAGCAGAAAATGGGTTCATTTAATACATTTTTTCCATAACTTAAACCAGGAATTTCTTCAAGTTGTGAAATCTAGAACGATGTCTTGTGTTAAGAGAACTGAATCTCCCTAAGTCTACTGACAAGTAAACACTGGCTTTTTTCCTATTCTAGGTGTTCTGTGACATGGAGACAGATGGAGGTGGCTGGACTATCATCCAAAGACGTAAAGTTGGTTTGACATCTTTCAACAGGGACTGGAAACAATACAGGGAAGGATTTGGCAGTATTCAGGGAGATTTTTGGCTAGGAAATGAAAATATCTACCGACTTTCAAGACGCCCCACTGTTCTGCGAGTGGAGTTAGAGGTAATTAATAAGCTCTTAATTTCAGCAGCAAAAGGTTTTTTGTATGAAGTCATTCTCTAGTAGCAGATACCATCTCCTGTCTCTATAGAAGGCCCAAAGAATTTGCATGCTTTAATTACAGGAGAATCAGTTAGGATAGGCCTAGTGATACATTCAAGGACAAGACAGAATTGTGTTCTCCACCACGCAAAGTCAGTATGACATCCTTCAGTCTGCGTACAGATTGTGTCTTAGAGAACATGTGGGGTTCTAGAAAATCCTGCGGAACCCACTGCTGACAGAGATCAAACTGCTCACCACCTCAGATTTAAAGATTCATAGACTGCATTCACATAAAGTTTTAAAGAGTCTCCTGCTTTTGCAGCACTTCCTTCCAGCGGGTGTACAAAAGGGTTTGCATTGTATTACCCTCAAAACAATTTCTGCAGTCTACTAAAGGCTTGGGTTTAACTAGTTTGTAGCTGGTACAACAGCTTTAAGGGATGGGATATGTATAATGGAAAAAAGTGAGCTGAAAGGGTTTGTATCTAAAAGTCACTGTTTCAGAGAGGAAAAAAAAATTACTTGAGGCAGCACACTATGAGACAAGGATGTCAAATGCAAGAGCTGCACGCCAGGTTTCCACGCATATCGTTTAATAGCAGTGCAGATAAGACTTCGAAATAAGATACGTTACTCTGAAAAGTTTCTTTGCCCTCACAGATAAGTTTCTGCAGTCTGAGACAGAAATAAATGTTGAAAAATCTAGGACCGAGAAAAGATACACAACATACACTGTATATAACCATAGATGATGAAGTCTTTTCACAACTATTCTAATAGGACCATTTTCTTCTTCATTGTTCTGTGGCAGGACTGGGAAGGTAACGTACGCTATGCGCAATATAAGCAATTCACCTTGAGCAATGAAATAAACAGCTATCGACTTTTTGTGGGGAACTACACTGGCAACACAGGGCGCGATTCCCTAAGGTACCACAACAACACAGCCTTTAGCACGAAGGACAAGGACAATGACAAGTGTGTGGATGACTGTGCCCAGTTCCGTAAAGGTAAAACATGCACAAACATCTTCCCGTCCTCAAAGAGCTGCCTGGTTAATTTGTAGAGAGCATCTGGACAGCAAATCAAGGGAGAGGCGACCAGTCCTGGAATATACACTTATCAGTTCTGTGGGAAATCTGGCAGTTAAAGCTGATTTACAGAGCCACACTGCATGTTACAGACACCAGTACTCTTCAAATGATTTAGTGTATGCTCTCACCTATGCATACTGTTATCCAGCCCATCATGTGCATCTGCCAGTCTGCCAGACTATCTCAAATACTGATGCAATTCAGTGATGTAGAAGTTATTCCTGCATATCTAAAAGGTTTTTATTTCTTCTCATATTTTTATGAGGTTTCAAGTTCTATTATTAGAGACTTGTAACTATTCTCCTATATTATTACCCTACATGCACCTCAAGATTCAACTTGAATTCTAATCTTTATTCCTATGCTATTAAGAGCCTCTAATGAGGTTACCCTCTTCATTCATTTTATTATCTTTATACGAGGCCTGTCAAAGATAATTGTCTTCACTGCATCTTGCCCTTAAGATCTAATTTCCCTATTGTGCCCCCACATGACTTGCAAATAAAATTGCTGATATCAGTCTCAATAAAATAGTGCACCTTACTTGCAGAGTCCAGAAACCTTTTAAATGCCTTAAGATGCCCAAGCTAAGAACCCAAATTCATTTCCTGTGCTAACTCTCAGAGACAGATACATGTTAAGGAAATATTCTAAGAGGAATGAGCAGCTAAACGAAAAGCTACTGGGCTAGACTATGTAACTGTAACCCCCTTATGTATTTAGTATCTACGCTAAGTTTTGAATTTACCTGCAATCCCAGCTATTAGGGCCATAGGCTCCAGGGATTAAATGATGCATTCTGGTCACTCTCCTCAGGAAAGAGCAATAGTTGTTAATAATACAAAACATACCTATTTTAGGTAAACGGCTCACCAGGAATCTATTAATTTGTTTTCTGAAAAGGTGGATATTGGTACAACTGCTGCACAGATTCCAACCTGAACGGGGTTTACTACCGCAAAGGAGAACACACCAAGAACATGGACGGCATCACCTGGTACGGGTGGCATGGATCAACCTATTCATTGAAGAGAGTCGAGATGAAGATCCGGCCAGAGGATTTCAAACCGTAGAGGGAACCAATATTTGATTGTACAACTACATGATACCACTGCACAGAAGGTGGGCAACAGACAGCTCAGAATCAGCCAAATAATTCTTCATCTCATCTAATATGTGCAAGTGCAACAGCTGCATACTGGCTGCACACACACACACAAATACTAAGGCACACTTAGCACAGCCACTGGTGTTATCAGGGCTTAAACTTCTTTCCTCCTCTTAAGGCTCTTTCCAAAGGGAAAAGTACTGTGTTAGAATATGTTAGAACAGAATGCACTTACAGCACCTTCAGAAAACCTACTGGTGTGTTTCACTAGCTTTGTGACTAGTGGGTTGCCTTAGCATCAACAAGCCAGGCAGGGACTGAAAAAAGAAAGCTGCCTTGTTGCCTTTCCTTCAGTGTCTAGAGTAAGCATTGCTGAGTAACTCCTTCCAAGAGGCACTCAAATCACAGAAATGACATACTCATTTCAAACCAGAGGAATCAGTCAGAAGTGTCCCTGACGCACCTTTCTTTAGTGTATAAGTGGCTTACATTACCACAGAGGAAAAAATGAATCTCATAAATTTTGGATTAGTTAGTATTGCCCAGGTTTTACTGCTTGAAGTTTTACTGCCATCTCCTGCTGCTGTCTCAAATAAGTCCTCACAAAGGGCTGCACCCAGCAGACAGTAACCCGGGAGGAAGATTTGTCCCACTTGCTCTGTGATGCTTATTCCTATCCACAGATCACCTAAAGGCTGATAAACTAAAAAGCAACTTTCTGGGCTGCCATTAAATTATGTTCAGGTTAGAAGGTAAGTGTGCTCTAGGTCCGCAAGACTGAGAGAGAACAGCAGGTTAGCGAAAAGATCCAGACCCAGCCAAAAACCTTTACTCAAACACTTAAAACCACTGTATCCATGAGCAAAACACCAGTACACACCAGAAAATCCCTAAGTGCCAAAAGTTATTCAAATGTAAGGGAATGATTGCTAGCATACTGCGCTGAGAAATACTCAAATCGGTTCTGAAGACTGCCCCAATTGCAAGTTACCTAGAGACGTTATGTCAAAAATTAGTATGTTTCTTTCTTACACAATACAGTGGTAAAAATAGCAAAGAAAGAGACTCTTCCTGCAGCCACACTGTTGTTTGAATATGTTGGAAAAGATAGTTATAGTTAATATATCTATTTTTATTCACCTTAAAGAGAGTTTGAATCTAATTTAAATTGTTGAGTCTTGCGTGAAATGGAGAAAAAGGTGTCTTGGGAATTGCCTTACATATGTTGATTATTCATACTGTAAATTTCAGCAGTGTGGAACTACAGTTGGAACTATTTTAACTGTGGTCTATAAAATGGATTTTTAAAGGTTTCTAAACTTTTTCATATCTAATAAATTGTCTTTCATTTTTAATCCTGCTTTACTTCAAGTCTTTGTTCCTTAACTTGCTTTTTGATACACAAAGAAACAGCTGCACAAGTGACTGAGGCCAAGGAAGGGAATACACTGCATTCTGTATTTTCCTCAGAAAAACAAGAAAGGACAAAGGATGAAAGAATAAAAGAGAAAAAACAAAAAGCACAACTCCAAGGAAGTAGGAGGACTTAAAAAATTCACTGCATACAGACAAAGCTAAGTTTTTGCTCAACCGAAATCAATTTGTCCATCTCAAATGGCAGAGTTAACACTTCTGTGATATGAAACAGAGATTCATTTTTTAAAACATGTAGTTTAGTACCAAATCCTTTGCAGGTGTTTCAGGCTAACATCTTTCTTGTTGACAAAGCTCAGGAAACAATACACTTTTGTTACAATATCTGCTATTTGGTATACGAAGAATGACACGTACCTAAGCTAGATGAGCAGAATTTGATGAGAAACGTTAATTAAGAACCTCAGCTTTTCCGGCTTATTTATATGTAGGTGTAGAAATCTCTCTCATCTAGCTTACAGCCACTCCATGACATCTCATACCAAACTTAAAGGGTAAGAGCTTGAAATCAGAAGACTCCACTCTTTCCTACATAACTTTCCATGGTTCTATCATAATTTTAACTGCATAACAGAAATGCAGAACTCAGCAGCTAGGAGTGTACATCTGCAAACTAGTTAGTAAGCCTACAACAGTCTTGTGGTAGAGAATGAAATCCTAAAAATTGTCTAGATTCATCATAACAGTATCCTAAATTGAGTACTGATGCAAGAGCAGAAATCTCATCAGTTGTGGTCCTACCTGATGAGAGACTCTAGGATGGCCGGTGTGGGACCCTTTTGAAATTCCAGCTCCTTGTAGTGAAGGGCCTTGGCATATGCTCGACATTTTGCAGCTCTTTCCCCCAGGAGGACAATGCCATTATCATCTCTCAAAGGTAGTGGACCCTGGGTAGAAGCACATACATAAAAAGCAGGATGAGTATAACAAAGAATGTATGCATGAACTCTATACACCCTTTCCATAGACTAGACATCAGCAAGCTAGCCAGCGTTAGAAAAGAGTTGACCAACAGCATCTCTACCTTGTCACTGTGTTCCATAAATTCTGCCAAGTTCAGCAGTGTCTGAGTGACTTCTGCAATGTCCTGAGAAGTTAGGGCCAATTCAATGCTTCGGATCAGCTCATCCTGTTGGTCTTCATTCAGTTCAGACCAGCATGAAACAAAAGCAGCATTGAAGAGATCTCTGAGGAGGAAAACAAAAAAGAGAGTGAGACGTAAGGATTCATTATTCATGAGAAAAGGTCTATTTGACAGTGGACTTACCTTCGTATTCAGAGAAAGAGCGCTACAAAATGCATTTATATGTCTACCTGCAATAAACAGTGAATAGCTTTTATAAAGCTAATTTCTGTACCAAATACTTAGTGAAACAACCTGCATTTAAAAATATATGTAATAGGATGAGATACTACAAGAGCAGAAATATTGTATTATCATATGCTAGCAAATATTTTAGGCTAGACCAAACTCCTCACAGCAGCAAAGATGCTCTTTTCTGCTATGAAGAACGAGGCCTAGTCTGTCTTAGACCACAAGTGAACACAATGAAAAAGATGATTGTATGTTTCTCTGGACACACATGCTACAACGCTTATGTTTTCTGTGCTCACTAGAGGTCTGCAATAGCTGGAGTTTGCATTAGTAGCAAAGCTTTAGAAGGAGGAAAAGGTGATGAAAAATAGATACAGTGATAGCCCTTGGAGAAACACTGTGGGATGGGTTTGAGATCTCTGGAGTATATATGGGGGACACTAGCATTACCTCTGCCTACCTAGGAATTACTGACTTTTAATCTTGCTGTTTACTCTTCCATTTAAAAAATGATAAAACTCGCAGTAAGACAAAATTAAATCAGGAATGAATATTTTTCTAACAGCAATAGTCAGATTTGCATGCACTGAGACGGCAAGTGTATATCATCAAGAAGAGATAAAACAAGCAACTCATTACAGAAACTTACAGTTTCTCCACTGGTAGCAAAAAAAATAAAGCACTGCAGTGTATTCCACACAGGCGCATTTTTATTCCCTCACAGTAGATCCTCAAAACTATTTCACACTCTACTGTTTTTCCAGCTTCACTTTTGTGTGTGTGTGTTATGCTATTTCTAGACTATCATGCAGAATTCCACTGAAAGATTTTGTGCACATCATGGGCAGCCAACCGGGAAGAGTAGAAATGAAATCAAGTTGCCAGCTATTTGATTTGTCCCAGAGCAGGAACCATCTATACTTATGGAACCTAAGAGCTTTTAAGTAACTTTCTTTTTCCTTGTAATATCTGGCTTGCATCTGCAATTTCGAGTGATCTGAAAAGCAGAATTACTCTACCGAGCCATGGGATTGTATGCCTGAGCCAGGGCCCAGCATGAGCGCAAGGATGGTGAGGAGGAATCTTTCAGTAGCTCCAAGCTCAGTCTTCTTAACCATTCCAACCAATCATCTTTGGAAACTCTTCTTGCTGCTCCCCAGGCCTGCAATACAAAGCAAGACAATTCAACTACCAAATGAAGCACTATCCAAAAGCAGAAGAAATCCATTAGCAGGCAGTATTACTTCTTTGCAGCTCCAAATCACAGTGCTGAGGTTCCCTTTTTAATTCCCTGAAATCCATTACCTTTACCAGATAATTTGCAGTACTTCAGTCTCATTTCTAAGAAATCTTCCCTAAACGTACTCCTGTCATGACATGCCAAGTATTTAACACGAGTAATTCTTTCCCTACATCAAGTGCTTAAGCTGATGTTTCAACAGTGGCTTCAAAGTACTTCATGCGTTTACATTTTTAAGTCCAGCATTTTCAAATCAATCCATCCCACTACTGAACCGAGAGCTACATGCATTAACTGTTCGAATTAGCCAGCACTTAGCTATTAAATTCTATACTGGCTTCAAGAGAATACAGCACTAAGGCATAAGAGAAGTGGCTGACGAAAAAAGGCAGAGGCTTTGAAATAGACGTCTCTAGAAGCTACAGATCATTGCTTGTGATCTAGAAAGTTTTATTCACACTTCACATTACAAGAAAGTGTCGAGATTATTTCATGGCCATTAACAGTCTGATAATTCAGCTGCTCTGATCTTTAAAGTTGCTGAGCACCTTCTAATTTTAAAGCGAGTCTCAGACACTACTTTGACCTCAATTTTGTACAGAACTGGCAACATAAGAGGGATGTAAATAAACACAGTTTAGATGCACTGGACAAACTCCTTAAATGCGACACAATAGCTTCTCCCTTCAGTAGCAAATTCATGCTGTCCAGCGCTCTGGTCTTACCTTCTGCAGGTTGATGGTGCTGACATGTAATTTCTTCATGGGACCTGTTTCCACAGGACCACTGGCCAAAGTTTCTCCCTGGTTGCTTCTCAACATCCGGTGCTGATAAATCAGGGGATCCTCTTCTTCATCAGCAAGAGTATAGCCCTACAAGAAATGACTTACAATGATCACACCCATACATACAAAAGCAGTTTTCTACAAGCCAAATGGAGTATAAAGTCAGAGCACTATCCAATCTCACAGTAAAATTTGTGAAGTAAGTCACCATGTTTCAGTATAATGATTACACCTTATAAACCAGAGAATTCAAATGACACCCCTTTTCTAGCCAAGATAACTTTCAAGAAATCCTAGCTCCTAGTATTAAAAGACAAAACAATACACCTTAAAACAAGCACTATTTCCTATTTGACTTGCTAGTAAGCCAAGACCAGTGTGCTGCTTGTTCCACACTTATCAAACTGTAAAGCAGTTACCGAGTTTTTGAAATGTGGGGCATACTATGGAAAATCCTGAGATAACACGGTGTACTTACGTCCTGAAACCGTGGAAAAAATAGGGTAAATCCACATTCACAGACTACTGAGAAAAAAGTAATGATACTGGCTACAAGTCCAAGTTCTTACCTAGAACTTCCACTGATTTTTTTATAGGAAATAATCGATACCAGTTGACAATAATTTTCCCAATGCAATCTCAAAGTCTCCTTAAAAAGCTGTACTTAACACACAAATGCAGGAATCATCATTCTCCATTTTACAAGTAACTCAAAGTGAAGTTTCCAGCTACATCTGTTTCAACATGAAAACACACCCAAAGTGCACAAACAACAACTCACCTTCACAATTCTGCAGATAAGAACATCATAGCGTTGATGGTTAATTCTGTGTCGCACTAGAACTTTGTTCACCATCGGGATAAAAATCTGGTACTGTACAGGGGAATGCATCAAAAGCTAGTTACTCAGTCTCACCAAAAGCAGTAAAATTCCACCTTTGTTTCACTGATCTTATAAAAAAAAAAAATCAATTCTGAAAGTTTGATTTCAGTAACTCCTGATTCCTGAAACAACTAAGAGAAGAAAAATATGTTTTCTTTAAAATACAGAATTAATGCATTATAAATATTCAACTTTAAAGCCTTGATCTTTGGGACAGTCCCTCCTCCTACGAGTTTTCAAGTCTAAGAAGAATATTACCTTCTTTCCCAGCTGGAACACCAGAGAGGAAAGGGTGTCCATTGCAGTTGTTCGAAGCTCAGGGCTCTGATCTAGTGTTCGCACAATGGGATGAATAATCCGTGAAGCATAATCAGTGAAATCCAGGGACTCTGTCAAGCGGTCCACTGTTTCTAGAGCAGCTCTAAAGTCAGAGCAGAAAGGAGGGAGGACTTATCTCTCATGGTATAAGACAGGAGAAATGACATGTAAAAATACTTAAATGATTCATGCTCAGTCCTCCTAGGCACGAACGGCAACATCGAAAACATGTCACCAGAACTCTGTGAATGCAGCTAGTACTTGCAGGACAGCTTGCAAGTTGCACTAACTAAAATACTGGCAGAGGAGAAGCAGAAAGTAATAGTCTGTACCCAAGAAAAGCTAGTAACAGTGCTGTGACATCCAACCAAAAATCACCTTCCATAATGATTTAACAGAGAAAACCTGTGGAAGGAACTAAGCAGAATTTCATTCTACACATTGCAGAACTTTGGTACCGCAGGCAAAAAAAAAAAGAGACTGCAAAGCCACCAACACTTACTTGCGAGCCACCACTGGGACATCCGGGGCATCGAATAGCTTTACAATGGGAGGTAGTAACAAATGAAGGTAGTCATCCAAGTTAGCTCCAAAGAGCTGGATCGCATTCAATAGCTGCAGCGAAAAATGACCCACTGTGACTCAAAGTCATGAAGGAGATGCATTTTAATAAGGCAGTATCCAGGGAAAAGTTGCTTCAGTACTTTTGTTTAAAGTGCAGGATTGTCTGCATCATTTCACACCACACCACTGTTGAACTGCACCGATCCCGTTTGCTTGCAACACAGCAGCAGCAGAAGCCCTGCTGGAGCACAGCACATTGGGCATGCACCTGCCTTGGCAATGCCCAAATCAACCCAGCTGCTGCAGCTTCCCACTCACCTTGACAGAGACAATGCGACTCTGACTATTGTCATGCATGAAGACCCGTAACATGTGAGGAATGAGCTGGGGCAGATAAAGTTTGAATTCGCCTCCTAGAGCTACCACGATTTGCTCGATCAGTAGAATAATTGTGCTCTGTATGGAGTTGTTCATGACCCAGAAGTCCTACAGAAAAAAAAAAGGGAAGAAATTAAACAGTTCAACTGAGCTGTACCAATTACAAGAAAAGCAAATTGTAGGAGACAGTCTCTAGATAAATTCAAGATTACAGGAAGGGACTATACTTCCCTTATAGACTAATACAAATTGGCAGTTTTGGTCTGTTTTTAAAACACTGTACCTTCAGTATACTTATAGCTGTTAAAAACAGCCTCTAGGCAACTGGTCTTTCCTAATCTTTCTAAGTGTTTGCAAACAGTGAGTGAAAATGAAGTGAAATGCCACCTATTTATGAACTCCAAACACCTCTTGCTAAAACTGTTTCTGAAAGTAGTAAGTGCACAGAATCCAAGCGCTCAAAAGAACTCGGGGGCTAGCAGAACCCAGGAGCTGCTCTTACTGCAGTTACTAGTAATAATGTATGTTATTGTACATTATTTATTTCAAAATACAATTATTACTTCAAATGCATGGAATTCTGCACTTCATATGAAATTATGAAGTTATTGATACATTTGATAATGATAAAAACATTATCCACCTTCTCTGACAGTAAAATGCTGGCTTAAAGATTGCACTCACTCTCATCAGGGTGACAATTTCATCCATATAGGGCCGAATGTGACTTCGCACAAAGGACACCAACATTCCTAGCTGCTGGAACAGGAACTGGAAGGAAGAAATGTGTAGTGATCAATGTAGCTTATTCGAACCTCAAAGCAATGCTGGGTAAATGGCGTTTGACAGTCCAGTTGCAAGCTCATTCACCAAACAGCATGCATAGCTCCCATATGCTCAAAATCTGGGGCTAAATTCTTGGCAGCTTCAGCTCAGTGGTTTGGGTTTTTGGGTGGGTGGAGGGGGAGTAATTTGGGGGTTTTTGGTTGTTCCCCCCTCAATTTGCATAAAAATTTTTTTATGAGCTCAAAGCCTTAGACAGTCAAGCATAAACATTGGGGTTTATAACTTGTCAGCAAGTTTATAAAATGTCAGAACAGACTTGCAAGCACAAACACCTCCACTACAGAGCTTTGTAATTTAGGTTTGAAAGATGCTTCCAAAAATTTAGCCCCTAATCTTTCCCCCTGCCTGTAAACCCAACTGGCACACATTTCAGGATATTCTTTCTGCACTCTTTCCCATCCCCACCAAGATACATTGGTGAAAAGTTACTGGGGAAGAGAGTTTAGTCCTTGCCAGAAAGACCACATTTTTTTGAAAGATGGTTGATGGTATCATAAAAGAATTTTGACTGAGACAATTTTATTCAGATATACAATGTCAGTTTCGCAATTCCTTTTGCCCCGATACAATCTTATAGGCTCACTCATGACAATGAATCTACTTTTGAGATTGGGATGAAATAATATGGGTTAAATCACTTTGTTCACAAAATAGTCTTTTTTCCTCTAGGAAAACAGCAAAATGTAAGTTATCATATACTGAATTTAATTTCTTCATGCAGTATTTGAAGACTATAGCAACAAAATGCAAAGTGGAGCTCAGAAAAAAGTGGTAACAGATTTTTGCAAAAAGTAAGAAATAACATCAGCTACCGTAGTCAAAGCAGTACACCTACATTTACCAAAAATGAACCCTGAGCTCCTGTACTGTGCCTTTTTTTGGTGTTGTGAGAGGATGCTTACATATAAGACAAGGACCTGCCTCCTTTAGGCTTTAGTGTCACGCGTACCCACCTCAGCTCTTCTCCCCAGTACACTTTCACCATCTTCTTTTACCTGAAAATTTTTAAACAGAGTGTGCACAACTGCATAGCTTTCAAGCAAGTTAGATCAGTCAGGTCTAGGCGTTCGGCCAACCCAGGCGTGTGAGATGTTTTCCTTCCAATCTGAGTAGTAGTTCAGTCTGGGAGAAAACAGCGGTTCTATAGCAGGGTTGGGATTCTGCTAAGGGAGCACCCATCCCACCTATAAAACACAGTACCAATAACTAGTACAAGCTGCCCTTCCCACCCCAGACATTATTTTCAGTTGCCTGCGGAAAAGGCTTGGCAAACAGCAGTCATCTCTGGTTAGGTGAACCTTAAGCCCATTATTATCTTCACACGATTCTCATTTCCTTCTAAAACTGCAAGTGAAGTGGGAAGGAAGAGAAAGCAGTGCTGTGGAATCGCCACCCACACTGCTCTGAATGTTAGCAGACTGTAGCAAATTGAATTTTCCTTCTCACAGATGAGCCAAAGTACACGGTTGCATCAGAAATTTAAAGAATCTACCTCTATTATTTAATAATACTGTTTCCAACAGTACATTAATGCAGAGATCATTGAAAGCTCTGGAAGCTGCATGGGCTGTTTTCCTAAACAAAACCAGCTTCTTAAAAATCCAGAATCAAATATTGGCCTTTTCAGGATTATGCTCAGAAGCAGCTGTTTCAATAAGAAGCAGAAAAATTGTTTCCACTGGATATCCTACCAAATGCTCACAGGAGAGAAAAAGCAAAGCTGAACCTCACTTCTGCAGCATGCTTGGCAGCAACACATAGCACAGCAATGCCCAAAGCCAGTCGCATTCTCTTTTGAAAAATGGATTCTTATGTTAGGGGAGTGGAACAGGATGGAAGGAGGAGTGGTCCCCAGTACACTCACCTCTCGGATGGCACCATCACAAACCCGTATTACATTAAGGAACGTTGGCATGACCTGGGGCAGGAACTGCACACACTTCAGCCCGAGAGATTTGAAAATAAAGGTGATGGCCTGAACTACCATAGTGTGGTGTTGGGACAAGGACTGGTCTCGGAAAATTCTCATCAGTGCCACCATAGAGACAGCTGGATAGAACTCATCCAGAGGGAGGTTTCCCATGTTCACCAACATCTCACTGGTACTGTAGTCCGCTAGGAGAAAGAAAGTAGTGTCACAAGCTACATATTACATGGTCTTGAAGCACCCTAGCATTAGGTACATTCAGGAGAATCTGAGTGGTAGGTGAAAACACATATACTAATAATTTGTTAAGAAAAGACAGACTGGTAACAACAAATAATAAATAAAATAAAAAAAAAAATCAAGATCTGTTTGTGGATTATAAAGCTATTAACTTGTAAGAAATTCAGATGCTTACAAGAATCCTGGCTGGATTTGGACTCTGAGAGGCTGACGGCTGAAGCATCTCGTGACTGATCAATCATGCCAATGTTCACTTTGTGTTTGTAAGGGTCCAAAGCACCCAGCAAACCTAACACACGAATAGCCTGATAAGACAGAAACAAAAAGAAAAATCATTACAACTTCATCACCAAGGCAAAAGTCAACACATGAACCCACATGTTTGGAAAGGTCCTGAGGATTAAAGAGAGAATATCTGGAACTAAAGTGACTGCCTGGAAAAACACATCAATGCTTTCCATTCAACTGTTGGAGGCTACTTCACTAACTCACTTTCACCCTCTTCATTCTGCTTGCTGTACTTCTATCAGCCACAACAATGATCTTTGACCTCCCTTCCCCCTGCCCTGAATCTATGCAGACACATTTATTTGACAGCTCGCTCTCCCCCAAAAACTTTCAGAAATGGTTGTGTGATAGGTTCATGTTCATACCTCTCTACGGGTGCCCTGATTCTGCTCAGTCTTCAGGAAGTTCAGAAGCACCTCCAGCAAAGTTGGGTACTTCCTATACGGCTCCACCACATAACCAGTGCTGGCCACAAGCTGTCCCAGTGTCCAAAGAGCCACCTGGAAAGATCAAGCCCAGAGAAGATTAGTTTTGACCAGGGAACTTATTATGTCTCCCGATTCATCAGTCATTCAAAATCTGTGAAGTTTCTTCAAGCATTTTAATGTCAACTGAGTCAATTGACTTCATCCTCACCAGGTCTTTGTGATTTGTCATAAGTAGCCACAGCTTTGTGTAATAGTAATGTGCTTTTATCCACTACAAACTGTTACCAGTGCCCTCACAGGAAGCATTTGCTTTCAGA